>QWCP01000051.1_pt1 | contig 114480 bp, 117 predicted proteins | sample 1972561 | NCBI WGS metagenome assembly QWCP01 (sample SAMN09866705, study PRJNA288562) | Human vaginal metagenome isolate pre4_vaginal, whole genome shotgun... | isolation source: vagina | host: Homo sapiens | place: USA: California
GAAATCTTAGACAAGGAACAAGTTGCTCTTTGCTACGCAGATGCACCAAATGGCTCAGCATTAAACGTTGAAGCACTTATGTCAGAAGACGGAAAAATCCTTGGCAAGATGGGCCACAGCGAAAGATTTGTAGAAAATACATTTAAGAATATCGGAGACATGGAACTTGAAGACATCTTCACAGCAGGAGTAGAATTTTTCAAGGCAGACTAATTATAAATAAATATATAAATATCTAGGGGCTAGTTTTCTAGTCCCTTTAAAATACAAATTTTTAGGAGTATAATTTAGTAAAATAAAAATTAAAGAGGGGGAGAAAATGTTACTTAAAGAGATTTTTGATGAGATAGATAAGAGACAAGATGAGATGGTAAAACACCGTCGCCACATTCACGAGAACCCAGAGCTTTCCTTTGAAGAGGTTGAGACTGCAAAATACCTTGCCGACTATTACAAGGACAAGGATGTTGAGGTCACAAAAAATATGGGAGGCAATGGACTTAGAGTTGTCATTGACACAGGTAAGCCTGGCAAGACTATTGCCCTTAGGGCAGACTTTGACGCTTTGCCAATTCAGGAAGAGACAGGGCTTCCCTTTGCATCAAAAAATCCTGGCGTCATGCACGCTTGTGGCCACGATGCTCACACAGGCTACCTCATGGTTTTGGCGGACATCTTGCGAGAAAAGAAAGACCAACTAAGGGGCAAGATTGTAATTATCCACCAACACGCAGAAGAGACACCACCAGGGGGAGCAAAGCAAATGATTGAAGCTGGAGTTCTTGATGGAGTGGACAATGTCTTTGGTATTCACGTAATGTCAGCCGTGGACTACGGAGATGTTCAATACCACAAGGGCAACACCCAAACTAGTAGGTCAAAGTTTTCTATTAAGTTTCAAGGTGTAGGCGGTCATGGATCCATGCCCCACCTAGCAAATGACTCTATAGTTGCAGCTTCACACTTCGTAACAGCAGTTCAAACTATTGTATCGAGAAGGCTGTCTCCCTTTGAAAACGGAGTTGTTACAATTGGATCCTTTGAAGGGGAAGGAAGTTTTAATATAATAAAGGACTCCGTGAGACTAGTAGGAGACATAAGGTCCATGTCAGATGAAACAAGAGAAAAAATTGAAAAAGAAATAGAAAGAATTGCCAAGGGAATTGGCGAAACTTTTGGCATGGAAGTCCAAGTAGAATGCAAAAACGACTATCCAGTCCTCTACAACGACCCAGCCATGACAGACCTGGTAGTAGATGCAATTAAAGAAGCAGATATAAAAGAAGTCAAAAAAATTTATGACGGAGGACCTCAAACAGCATCAGAAGATTTTGCCTACTACGCAAAGGAAAGACCATCTTGCTTTTATTTCGTTGGAGCAAAAAAAGAAGACGCACCCTATGCAAACCACAATCCAAAATTTGACATAAGAGAAGATGCCATGGTGATTTGTGCAAAGACTCTGGCAGCAGTAACAGTGAAGTATTTAATGGAAGACTAATAAATAGATAGGCCGCAGGTCTATCTTTTTTAATGAATAAAATTTTCTAAAGAGGCAAAAACTCAAGGTATATGATAAAATTGTCTTGAGGTTGATATTATGAAAGAGCTTAATTTTTCCTATGACAGGAAGATTGAAAATGAAAAAATAAATATAAAATGCTACGCCTACTATGTAGGTGCCTTTAATTATAATTGGCACGAAGACGTTGAGTGCTTGGTGGTAATAAATGGGAGCCTTGAGGCCTGCGTCAATGGAAAAATTTATAAACTCTCAAAAGACGACATAATTTTCTTTAATAGCAATGAGGGCCACGCAACTCTAGCTAAGGAGAGAGAAACTATTGCCCTTGTCTTTCACTTTAGTCCCAAAATCTTAAATGCCTTCGGGAAAAATAGGGATAGGTATTTTTGGCAGGGAGCAACAGATGACTTGACAAGAAACAGTGACTATGCAAGGGAAATTAGAAAATCTATTGTCAATATCATTACGTCCTTTGAAGATGATTCTTTGGAAAAGACCATGATGAGGTCTCTTGCAAGTGATGAAATTGTATTAAATTCCTTGTTGTACTTTGCAGAGAAAGAAGTAAGAAGCAAGAGTGAAAAGTTTGGGGCAGACAGCGATGAAGCTATGAGGAAGATAATAAAGTACCTAGACGAGAATTACAGGGAGAAAATTAGTCTTCAGGACTTGGCTGACCTTGTTGGCTACCATCCAAACTACACTTCTGAAATTGTTTCAAAGAATCTTGGGATTTCTTTTACAGAATACTTGCAGAGGAAGAGACTTTCAAATGCAACAAAGGACCTCAAGCAAAGTGAGAAAAAAATTTCTGATATAGCCTTTGATCATGGATTTTCTAATGTTAGGAGCTTTAACAATGCCTTTAGAGAAAGCTTTGGCAGGTCACCCTCTGAATACAGGGAAAGTTTGGACAAGGAAACTCTTGAGATAGATGCCCAGTTTAAAAAAGTCTTCTTAAGCGAAGACAATCCACATTGGTTGAGAGCAAAAAGAGACTGGTCCATGTCAAGAGAAAATAAGGAAGAGGATAAGATAAAGTTAAGGACTCAAGACATTGAGAGAGAAGTTTACGAGAGAATAATTAAAAACTTAGAAGAGGAAATGAAAAATTTATAAAATTAGAAGCTTCGGTTATGCCGAAGTTTTTTATTTGAAATTAAAAAATATAAATTTTCAAATCTTAAAATTTTACCTATCAAAAATTTAAGATAGGTTTTTTTATTAAAAATATAAAGAAGGGGTAATTTATGGGATAAAATAGGACTAAAGATGTAAAATCTTAAGATTAAATGGAAAAGCTTTTCTTAAAAATTTTTAAAAATTTAAAAATTCTTGTTTTCATGACAAATTTTTTACTTAAGATAGGGATAGATTAGCTAGAATGCCTTCCATATAATGGAATCAACAAAGTTTAAGGAGGCTATTATGAATACGCAAACAATTACACTTGGATTTTTACTTTTTGCAATAGTTATGTTTGCATGGGAAAAAATTCCACTATGGGTTACTGCTATGATCGTTGCAGTGGGCCTAACACTAACAAATATACTAGAACCTAAAGACGCCTTTGCTGGTTTCACTGACTCAAATGTGCTCCTATTTATGGCCATGTTTATCATTGGAGCTGCCTTCTTCGAAACAGGGATGGCACAAAGAGTTGGTGGACTTGTTACAAAGTTTGCCAAAACTGAAAGGCAACTTATCGCTGCAGTTATGATTATAACTGGTTTGATGTCGGGGATTTTATCAAACACAGGAACAGCTGCAGTTTTAATTCCAGTTTTAATTGGGATTTCTCAATCAACAAAGTTCCCAAAATCAAAAATTTTGCTGCCACTTGTTTTTGCAGCAGCTATGGGTGGAAATTTGAGTTTAATTGGAGCACCAGGTAACATGATCGCCCAATCAGGACTTGAAACTATTGGAGAGTCCTTTGGATTTTTCGAGTATGCGAAGATTGGACTACCTATTTTGATTGTTGGAATAATATTTTTCGTGACAATTGGATTTAAACTTCTTCCTGACAATGCAGCTAATGAAGATGCAGATTCAATTTACTCACAAGAAAAATCCTACGATGACATTCCTGAATGGAAGGGATGGGTTTCACTTATAGTTTTAATTTTCACTGTACTTGCCATGGTATTTGAAAAGAAAATAGGAATAAAACTTTTTGTTTCAGCTTGGATTGGAGCCCTAGTTCTTGTAGTTACAAGAGTTATTTCATCATCAGATGCTATAAAGTCAATTGACATGAACACAATTCTCTTATACGTTGGATCACTTGCACTTGCATCAGCCTTAAAGGAAACAGGCACAGGTGACTTAATTGCCAACACAATTGTGTCAAAGTTAGGAGATAATCCTTCTCCAACAGCACTTATGATTATAATTTTTATAATCTGCGCAACACTTACAAACTTTATGTCAAACACAGCGACTACTGCCCTTATGGTTCCAATTTCAATTTCCGTATCACAGGCAATTGGTGCAGACCCAAGAGCAGTCCTAATGGCAACAGTAATTGGTGGATCCATGGCTTACGCAACGCCAATAGGAATGCCAGCTAACACAATGGTTTATAACATTGGGGGATATAAGTTTAACGATTATGTAAAGGCAGGCTTGCCACTTATTATAGTTTGTGGAATATTTGCCATAATCCTACTACCAATATTCTTCCCTTTCTTCCCAAATTAAAAGGAGTATAAAATGAATAAAGAAAATTTAGAAAAAAAATTAATAAATGAAATGTCAGCTTTTGTTGGATTAGTTAGTATGAAACTTCCAAAGGATGTTGAAGACAAACTTGAAGAGCTTTCAAAGAAGGAAACTAGTCCACTAGCAAAAACTATTTACGAAACAATGAAAAAGAACCAAGAACTTGCTTGGGAAATGAAGAGACCTTCTTGCCAAGACACTGGAGTCCTACAATTCTTCTGTGAAGTTGGAGAAGATTTCCCACTAAGAGGAAACTTAGAAGAACTTCTAAGAGAAGCAACTTACAAGGCAACTATGGAAACTCCTCTAAGACACAACAGTGTTGAAACTTTTGAAGAGTACAACACAGGCAAAAACATTGGTAAGGGAACACCAACAGTATTTACAAAAACTGTTCCAGGTTCATCAGCAAAAATTTACACTTACATGGCAGGAGGCGGCTGCTCACTTCCAGGAGCAGGAGTAACTCTTATGCCAGGTGAAGGCTACGAAGCAGTTGTAAAATTCATTCTTGATAGGATGACTTCCTATGGACTTAATGCTTGCCCACCACTTTTAGTTGGGGTTGGTATTGGAACATCAATCGAAACTGCAGCAGTAAACTCTAAGCTTGCCCTTATGAAAAAAGTTGGAGAAGAAAACGAAGACGAAAGAGCTAGAGACTTAGAGAAAAGATTAGAAGAAGGAATTAATAAAATTGGAATTGGACCTCAAGGTTTTGGAGGAGAAAACTCTGTAATGGGAGTTAACATTGTTAACACAGCTAGACACCCAAGTGTGCTTTCCGTTGCACTTAATGTTGGATGTTGGTCACACAGAAGAGGCCTAATTGTACTTGATGAAGAAATGAATTATGAAATACTAAGTCATGAGGGGATAGAACTATGAGTAAAAAAATTTTAACAACACCTATATCAGCTGAAGATATAAAAGACTTAAAGGTTGGAGATATTGTTTATTTAACAGGAAGAATGGTAACTTGTCGTGACGTTGCCCACAGGAGGGTAATAGAAGAAGGACTTGAACTTCCAGTTGATGTAAAGGACAAGGCAATCCTACACGCAGGTCCAATTATTGCTGAAAAAGATGGCAAGTACGAAATGATTTCTGTTGGACCTACAACTTCCATGAGAATGGAAAAGTTTGAAGAAGAGTTTATAGATAAAACTGGCGTGAGAATAATAATTGGAAAGGGTGGCATGGGCGAAGGAACTGCTCGTGGTTGTAAGAAAAACAAGGCCCTTCACCTAGTTATCCCAGCAGGTAACGCTGTGTGGGCAGCTACGAGGGTAAAAGAAATTGTAGATGCACAGTGGAAGGAACTTGGTATGCCAGAAACACTTTGGGTATGTGATGTTGAAGAATTTGGTCCCCTAATTGTTTCTATAGATAGTGAAGGAAACAATATTTTCGAACAAAACAAGGTCATCTATAATGAGAGAAAAGAAGAAGTCTACAAGGACATAATAAATCACGTTCACTATATCAGATAAGTAAAATACAATAGAAAAACCAAAACTAAGAAAAAGATAGGCTTTGTGTCTATCTTTTTCTATTTGTAGACTTATGAATTTTGTTAAGTTTAGGTTAAATTTATAGAATTCCCACCCCTAATAAAAGTTTTATATTATAATCATAAATGCAAAAGAGTTTTTTTTTATTTTATAAAGGAGGATGTTATGGATCCTGTTAAGAGAATTAGTGAGATGGAAAAGATTTTAAATGATCACAATGATTTGATTGAAGAATTAAGGGCTGCAATTGAAAAGTTTGCTGACCACCAAGATGAATATATGAAGCTTAGCAATTATTACAGCTCTCAAGAATATTTTGATGACCTAGAAAGGTATGACAAGGGCGAGTTACCAGAAGACCTTGCCTGTGGAGTCCTTTCTGAAGATGCAGTCTTTGACCTCTTTGGTGAAAACTTTAATGTCGCCATTGAAATGCTTGAGCTTGCAACTGATGTAATTAAATACCGTTAAAAAAATCAAGCCGTAGGATTTTTTCCTACGGCTTCTTTTAATGTCTTTAGTTAAAATTATTGCTTATAAATTCTCTTATAGCACTGTTTATAAAACTTAGGACTATTGATGCCCAGAAGGCTGTCCCAAAGCTTCCAATGTGGGCTGTTGACACCAAGCTAAAAGCAATGTTAAGGACCACTGCGTTAACAACTAGTGAGAATAGGCCCAGTGTTAAAAGTGTAATTGGGAAGGACAAAAACTTTAGGATTGGTTTTATTGTAAGGTTAACCAGTGAAAAAATTATTGCCATTGCCACAAAGGCACTTGCTTTTTCAAAATATACATTGTTAAACATTAGGTCTAGTAGGTAAAATGACAAGGCATTTGCCACTAGAGCGCCAAGTATTTTCTTCATGTCTTCCTCCTTTATGTATTGCGTAGTCTTATTATACCCTAGATAGGACTTTTATAAATTAAAATCTTAAAAAGAAAAATCGCAGACTAAGCTGCGACTTTTTTATCTCTTATTCCATGCTGTAATTTTATCTAAATATGGTTTAAGTTCTTTTACATCTTCTGGATTAAATACAGGATCTTTTCCTTCTTTAAGTTGTTTCATATAGTCGTTATAAACACCAACAGAGATCTTTCCTAAAAATATTAATACAACTAAGTTGATTACTGCCATAATGCCCATGAATACGTCCCCTGTGTTCCAAACGATTGAGAAGTCTCCAACGCAACCAAGAATTACAGCTATAAGGACAATTACCCTGTAGATATTAAGGGCATTTTTACCAAAGTTTAGCTTTAAGATGTTATTTTCTCCGTAGTAATAGTTACCAACAATTGAAGAGAAGGCAAACATTAATACACAGAATGTTAGGAAGTAATTTGACCAAGAGCCAACTTCATTTGCAAGGGCTGCTTGTGTGATTTCTAATCCTTTTAGGTCTGATGCATAAATTCCTTCGCCAGATAAGATTACAACAAAAGCTGTTGCTGAACAAACAAGGATTGTGTCTAGATAAACTCCAAGTGCTTGGATGAGACCTTGTTTTGCAGGGTGAGAAACATCTGCTACTGCTGAGGCGTTTGGTACTGCACCCATTCCAGCTTCATTGGAGAAAAGTCCACGTCTAATACCATTTAGGATTGCTGTTCCAAATAAGCCGCCAAAGCCTGCTTTAAGGGAGAAGGCTCCTTCAAAGATTAGACCAAACATGTGTGGTATAAGAGCAATGTTTTTTATTACTATGAAAAGTACAACTGCCATATAGATAATTGCCATGAAAGGTACAAGTAAACTTGTTACATCAGCGATTCTTCTTAGTCCACCAAAGATAATTAATCCAGCTAGGATTATTAGTACAAATGCAACTATTTTTTTGTCAAGACCAAAAGAAGAGTTAAATCCAGCTGCGATTGTATTAGCTTGCATAGCGTTAAAGTTAATACCATAAACTACTGCTATTACAACGGAGAATAAGGCAGCAAGCTTTGGTTTACCAAGAGCCTTTTCCATATAAAAAGCAGGACCACCCTTGAAAGTTCCATCAGGGTTTCTTTCTTTAAATACTTGACCAAGAGTATTTTCTACAAAGGATGATGCTCCACCAATAAGAGCTGTTACCCACATCCAAAATACTGCGCCAGGACCACCAATAGATACGGCTGCGGCAACACCGACGATATTACCAGTACCAATATGTGATGCGGCTGAAATTGTGAAAGCCTTAAAAGGGGAAATAGAGTTTTTATCCTCAGCTGGCTTAGAAATTAGCTTTATTGCATGTCCGATATTTGTTATTTGACCACCCTTGATTTTAAAAGTGTAGAAAATTCCAATTCCAAGTAGTAGTGGTATAAGCAGGTATGTATAAATAGTGTCACTCAAAAGACCAGTGGTCATTGAGAAGGCATCAGCATACATTTTCTGTCCAAGTAAATTTCCTATGTCGTGAATAGTTTGAATTATAGTTCCCATAATTACTCCTTATAAAAATATATTTAAATTTAGATCGTTTGACAAGATTTTCAAAAGGTTCTTGCCACGTATTGAGTTTCCTGAAGCATCAAGTCTTGGCGAATAAGTGCAAATTCCACATTTGCCAGGTACGATGCCAAGTATTGCTCCGCTGACCCCACTCTTTGATGGAATTCCCACGTTTAAAAGAAATTCTCCACTTTCTTCGTACATACCGCAGGATGCCATTTGTGCAAGGACAATTTTAACGGCTTCTTTTGAAACCATTTCGTCGCCTGTTACAAGATCAGAACCGCCATTAGCTAGAACTGCTCCAAGGTGAGCAAGCTCACTTGCATTAATTCCTATAGAACAATTTCTAATATATAGGTCTAGAACTTCATCGGCGTTTAAAGAAAAGATTTTTTTGCTTCGAAGGTAATAGGCAATTGATTTGTTGACATCAGTCGTTTCCATTTCAGATGTGTAAACTTCTTTTAAGAAGCTTATCTTTTCGCTGTCTGATAATTTCTTTACCAAATTCAAAACTCTTTGGAATTTTTCGTCCACATCCTTACCAACGATTAAAGATGCAGTTGTTATTGCACCTGCATTTATCAAGGGATTAGAGGGCTTGTCATCAATTGGTATTAAAGAGTTAAACTTGTATTTAGTTGGTTCAGTTCCAACTTTTTCAAATACATCTTGTATAGTGTTATCATTTAAAGCCATTATAAGTGAGATAACTTTTGAAATGGATTGCATAGAGAAAACAGTGTCTATATCACCAAAGTTGTAAACATCTCCTGTCGTAGTTACAATGGATAAGGCAAAGCCATTTGGATCAACATTGGCAAGTTCTGGTATGTAAGTTGCTAGCTCGCCTTCTCCAATAAATCTTTCACTTTTCTTTATGGATTTTTCAATTTTTTTAACTATTTCTTCTCGTTTTAAAAACATAATTCACCTCCTATTTATGAACTCGGAAAAATATTATAGCATGAAAAAGAAACCGATTGCAATATTTTTTTATTTGATAATTTGTAAAATTAAATACGACAAAAATAAATAATAAAAACTACAGAATTAAAATAATTTGTGATAATATGGGTTTATAAAACATACAAGGAGATGATTTAATGAGAAAATACAATTACGGATCTATTCTATTAATTCTTATTGTCAATGCAATAATTGCTGGAATCTTGCAAAATATTGCTGACGGTAACTTGTCATTTTTAAGTGCCTTTGTAGCCTTTATTTTTGACTACATAATTTGCAGGGGACTTCTTTATAATAGGGAAGGAAGTTTTTCTGATTATTTTAGGGGAATAAAGACCATGACAGGCAAGGTATTTTTGATGAATATCTTGGTGGGAGCAATAACTATACTCCTAGAGATCCTTGCCACATTTGCATCAGGTGCAGGATTTTTATTCTTTACTGAATATGCAGTCAACAACCCTAAAGTTTTTATTAGCTTAATCGTCCTATTTGCCCTAGTAATGGTTTTTACATCTCTTCTTTTTGCTTACTTGAATTTCTTCATGGCAGATGAGAGATACAGGGACCTGACCTTTTTTGACAGCCTTAAGCTTATAATAAAGGCGGGTATAAAATTATTTTCAGAAAGCTTTATGGCAGGAGTTAGGGCCTATAAGATTACTTTGCTTACTGGAGTCATTGCACTTGTCACAGCAATTCTATCTATTAAAGCACCTGCAGCAGCAATATTAGCAATTATATTTGGAGATTGAATTAGGGATTTTAGAAAAATGATTTAGGGAGTCTTTAAGTAGAAAAGCCTATGAGTTTAAATTCATAGGCTTTTTTATTTGGAAGCAATGTTGATATTGGGAATATTTTTAAGTGATAGATAGGTGCAGCTTGGTCTAATTGTTAATGCCCAAGAGAGACCTTAAATGTCTTCTATGGAAGGACGAAATTACAGAAGACTACGAAAATAGAAAGGGCAAAAGATAAAAATAATTAAAGACCTGCTTTGTTATTGGGGAATTTGTTAAAGGGGATAGACGCAAGTATTTAGGCTTGCATCTATCCCCTTTAATATAAAATAGAAATTTAAATTAGGCTTAATCTACTTCCTTTTAGTCCTAAATTAGCACCTATCTAACTTTTTCCCCTTCCCTCACAGGTTATAGCTTATATAAGTATTCTTATAATTAAGCTATATTTTTTAATGTTTCAATAAGTTTGTCCACGTCTTCAAAGCTGTTGAAGGTGGAGAGGGACACTCGCACCATGCCTCTTTTATCCGTGCCCATGGCCTTGTGAAAGAGAGGGGCGCAGTGAAGTTTTGCCCTCGTGGCGATCTCTCCCTTTTGCCAAAGTAGGTCCGCCACTTCTTCTGAAGCATAGTCCTTGTAGTTAAAGGACACAATTGGTCCGTGGGGATAGTCGTGGTCTCCATAAAGCCTTATGCCTTCCAAAGACTTCAAGGACTTGTAAAGGTAGGATGAAAATTCAAACAGGTCCTTTGAAATTTTATCAATGCCTAGTGACTTTACATACTTTATTCCAGCTAAAAGTCCTAAGTTGGAATGGACATTTATGGTACCATATTCAAATATATCAGGCATAAATGGGCTTTGGTGCTCGTCATTTGAATTTCCGCCGCCGCCTGAGAAGACTTCTTCAAATTTTAGATCTCCTTTTAGGGCAAGGCCTCCCGTGCCCTCAGGTCCGTAAAGGGACTTGTGTCCCGTGAAGCAAAGGACGGTGCGGTCAAAGTCTTTTAAATTTAAGTCCATACTGCCAGCAGCTTGTGCTCCGTCTATGATTAAAATAAGTCCATGTTTTTTACAAAAGTCTGCCGCAGTTTTTAAGTTGGTAATTTGTCCCGACACATTTGACATTGCTGTAAGACACACTGCATTTGTGTTTTTTTGAAGGAGTTTATTTAGGTAGCTTAAGTCGATTTTATCTCCTACTAAAGGCAGGTAGGACACTTCTACTCCCTTAAGTTTTAAGTGATTTAAGGGACGAAGGACGGAATTGTGTTCCGCCATTGAAGTTATTATGTGATCTTTTTCATGTAAAAGTGAATTTAAAACCAAGTTGAGGGCAGTAGTGACATTTGCGCAGAGGGACACCTTCAGTGCCTCCACACCAAAAAGTTCTCCCAAGTCTTCTCGCAAGTCGTAAAGGGCTCTTAAAGAATTTAAAGACATTTCATAGGAGCCTCTGTTGGGGTTTGCGAAATGACGAGAGTTAATGCCTTCCATTACGGCTATGCCTACTGACTCAGGCTTTATTAAAGTTGTTGATGCATTGTCTAAGTAAATCATTTAAGATCGTAAATCCCTTCTATATTTTCTCTACCTAAAATTTTCAAAACGTCCTCCAAATTTTCTCCCACTTTAAGACCGAAGCCGCAGTCCGATGTGATCCAAGATGGGAGAGTGATAAGGCGGGTCCCTAAGTCCTTAGTCTTTTTCTCCGCTGCCATGGCATAGTTTACCGACTTAAAGGTTAAAAGTTTGTAACTCAACAGGGTTTCACTGTCCTGTAATGTATTTGTAGATCCACAATCCTGTCCATATTTGTCACTTGTCCCACTTTAAGCTCTTCCTTTAAGTTGTAGTTGCCTAAGCAAAGGCCACAGGAGAGTACAGTCGTACCCTTTGCTTCCAATTTTTTAAGGTCTTCTACGGTGTTTTCATTTATTGTGGAAAGCCTTACGCCACGATTGTAAAGGACTACATATGTGGGTACTTGGTCTTTTTCTGAAAGGGAGTAGAGAAATCCTTCCAAAAGTTTTTTGGAAAATTCCTCATCGCCTAGGCCGAGTTCATCTGATGAAAAGACTACAATAAATTCATCCTTGCTGTAGTCTTGTTCAGGCTTTTTGTCCCCATTTTTTTTAAATTTTACCTTGTAGACCGTCTCTTCCTTATCCACCTCTGTGTCGTAGCCCAATTGGTCCGCCATCTTGGATAGATTTTCAGTTGCGATTTCATTGTCTACAAGGACTGCAAATTCCTTGGGCTCTTCTTCTTTAATTAACTTTTTCGCAAGTATTACAGGTCTTGGACAAAGAAGTCCAAGTGCATCAATTTCTTTCATTTTTTACCTCACTATTATTTTTTTATCTTGAGGGGGAATTATTTCTCCCACAATTGCTGCGGGAATTCCTGCAGCTTTCAACTCTTCCAAAGCTTTTTCTCCGTCTTCTGCAAGTGCCGCCAAAAGTCCACCTGATGTTTGGGGATCGAAAAGGACTTCTTCTAAGGCAAAGTCGTGGATTTCAAAGTCCACCAAGTCGGCGTAAGACTTTCTGTTGCGCTGACCTCCTGCAGTAAAGAGAAATTCTCCTGCAGCCTCCTTGGCACCGGGGAGTATTTTTAAATTCTTTGAATAAATTACAGCTGTGTCTGAGACCATTTCACTTAAGTGACCTATAAGACCGAAGCCTGTCACATCGGTCATGGCATTTACTTTGTACTTTTTAAGTATTTCGCAGGCGTACTTGTTTAAAGTCCTCATAGATTCTACTGCTCCTTTAAAGTACTCATCCTCACACTCACCCACGCTTCTTGCAGAGGAGAGTAGGGACACGCCCAAGGGCTTTGTAAGTATTAACTTGTCGCCCACTCTTGAGGAGTTGTTGCTCAAAATTTTTTGGGGATTTAAAATTCCCATGACACAAAGTCCATATTTTATCCGTGGGTCGTGAATGGAATGACCGCCTACCAAGCTACACTGGGCCTCTTTAAGTTTTGCAGCTCCACCCTTTAATATTTCTTCCAAAATACTTCTGTCTTCCTCTTCTGGAAAGCAGACTAAGTTAAGTGCAGCCACAGGTTCGCCACCCATGGCATAAATATCTGAAAGGGCATTTGCCGCCGCAATTTCTCCAAAGGCAAAGGGGTCATCTACCATTGGAGGAAAGAAGTCACAGGTAAGTGCCACTGCTATATCGTCACTTAATTTTATAATGGCGGCATCGTCATTTTTTGCAAAGCCTTCCAAGACTTCTTTTCTCTTAAATACTTCCAATATGTCTAAAGTTGCTTTTAAAGAGGAGGCTGAAATTTTTGCGTTACAACCTCCGCATACTTGAAGCTTCATCGTTTCACCTCTATACTCACTATAACACTTTAAAAAATTTTTTAAAACAACTATAATAAAGCTATGTTTAAAGCAACAGATTATGAAGAAATTTTAAAATTTAAAAATCCTCTCTTTATTGACTTGCGAAGTGAAGGAGAGTTTGAAGAGGGGACAATTTTAGGAGCAATATCCATGCCTCTACTTTCAAATGAGGAGAGAAAAATTGTAGGCACTCTCTATGTGTCAGGAGATATAAAGGGAGCAAAGGAAAAAGGCGTGGAGTTCTTTGCACCTAAGCTTACTGATTACTATAGGCGCATTTCCCAAATGGAAGAAGACCATGAAGTTGTCCTCTTTTGTTCTAGGGGAGGTTTTCGTTCTACTGCACTTTTTAATCTCTTAAAGACCTTGGGACACAAGGTCTACAAGTTAGATCACGGATACAAGTCATATAGAAAATATGTCCTTAACTTTATGGGGACTCTTAAGGATTACAAGTATGTGGTCCTTAAAGGCTACACAGGCTGTGGCAAGACGGAAATTTTAAAAGAGCTAAGGAAGCGAGGGGAGAATGTCCTTGACCTTGAAGGACTTGCAAGACACAGAGGCTCCCTCTTTGGGGGAATAGGCATGGGCTTGCAACCTTCTCAAAAGACCTTTGAGTCAGAGCTTATGGAAAGCTTTAAAAGTTTTAAACAAGGTCCGGTCTTTGTAGAAGGAGAGTCCTCACGCATAGGTAGCATAAATCTTCCTGCAGAACTTATAAGGGCTATGGGGCAGACTGATAAAGTTTTTTTAATTGAGGACACAATTGAAAGAAGAACAGAGCGAATTAAGTCCGACTATTTAAGTGACTATGGATTGGAGAAAAAAGAAGAGCTTATCTCGGCATTTGAAAATTTAAGGAGATATATAAGTGCAAAGAGATACGAAAATTATTTGAAGTTGCTGGATGAAGAAAACTTCGATCTTATAATTAAAGACTTGATAATAAAATACTATGACGCCAATTACTCTATAAATAAGGGGGAAATTTTTTATAAAGTTTTTAATGAAGATATTAAAAAATCCTGTGACACAATAATTAATATCATAAAATAAAAGCCCCTAAGGGGGCTTTTTTCATATCATTAATATTGACTTATGTCCTCAACTGTTTCTAAGGTACCCATATAAGCACCAGCTTCATCATAAACTGCAAGGTACTTAACTAGGATTTTCTTTCCCTTAATATCTCTACACACAACTAGACGATCTCTCTTCTTGCTTTTGAAATCATCAAGCAAGGACTTTACCATTGGGACAACTTTTGGAGGATGACAAGAGGCAACATCTCTATTTAAACATGACTTAGGTCTAGGAAATATTTTGTCCTTACCCTCAGAATAATATCTTACAAAGTCATCCTTATCTATAAAGGTTAGTTCGGCATCAAGGGTCCTAAAAATTTGAAGGGCTTCCTTTATCTTTAAGCTTCCAGTTTCGAATTCAAGGCTTCCACAAGAAACTTCTTCTTTTGGTAGGATTTCTTTAGGCTTGTAGTCCTTCCAAAGTGGGACATCATCAAGAAGGTCTAGTCCATATTCTTCGAAGTCGCCATAGATCTTATTCCACTCTTCCTCTGTGAAGTTTTCTTTTAAAAGGGGGAAGAGGATATTTTCTTCCTTATATATCATTTCATAGACCCTATCTAAGATTTTATTTAAGCTTTCCTCATCATAAGAATTTGTCTTTACAATGCGTGATAGGTCACTTCTTATTTCATCATCAACAGCCCACATAACATCGCTAGGACCACTAACATTGTATTTTGTTTTCAAAAGGGGATAAATAAGTCCAGCCTTTTTCCCATAGTGCGAATTTATTTTTAAAAGATCTCTTATTTTAGCTAACTTGTCCCCGCTATTTTTAACATCGTCAGCCAAAAATTTAATTTTTTTATTTTCTAAGCTTAAAATATTTAGGGGATGACCTGGGATTTTTTCTAAATCCTTTTGACTCTCATCTACAATGTTACTTTCGTGGAAAAGTGCAGAGTGGATGTCGCAAAGTTTTTGGACCTTTTCTAGGGGAAGGCCACTCATAATTAGTTCTTGTTCAGCGTGGACAATTTCCTTTGAAGAGACATCCTTAAAATTTTTTACAAAATCACTTCTAACAGCTTCCAAGTCTTCGCCCTTGGAAAGTCTTTCAATATAGGATTTTAAAAGTTCAAGCCTATCCTTATCTTCCTTGGAATCATCATTAACAATTTCTTCATCAACTAGATTAAAGCCTTCTTCTCTTAACTTCTCTTTGATTAAATCCAAGTCTATATTTTTTATCTTGGCTCCTTTTTTTATCGAAACCATTTTTCCCACAGTAGAAAGAGCTAGGGGATTTGTAATTTCAGTAAAACCTAAATCCTTTAAAATGTTTTTTAAGTTTGGAAATTTTTCAATGAGACTTGCTACGGGTTCGTCTAAGTTTATATTCTTCATACTTCCTCCTAAAATTCTTAAGGACATTTTAATACTTTTTATAAAAATTTATTAAAATTACTCATATAAATTACAAAAATTTTCCCACTTGAGATAGTGGAATTTTTTATTAGCTTGAAAAACCAAATAAAAAAGAGACTCTGTCGAGCCTCTAGACTTTATTTAGCTTCTAAAACCAAAGCTCCTATTAACTTGTAGACAGCTACAAGGCAGATATAGATAAAGATGCTTAAGAAGGGGTCCTTTGTGTAAGTAACAAGTCCCAATCCAAGAAGTATGCTTATTAAACTCCCTAAAAATTTTTTATTTTTCATGCTTATCCTCCTTGTCAAATTTTTATGTACTTAATAAAATATTTCTTATCAATTATTATATACCACAAAAAAAGGATTTTAAAGGATAAACCTTTAATGAGATAAAGAATAATAAAAATTTGTAAAATTTCCTCCTTTGAAAATAATTTTTACAATTAAATGTTATCATAGACAAAGGGAGGATTTATGTTAATTAATTTTTTTCACGGGATGGTCATGGCAATAGCCGACTCTGTGCCGGGAGTCAGCGGGGGCACCCTTGCTTTCATCCTAGGTTTTTATGATAAATTTATAGACAGCTTGCACGAATTTTTTGGAAGCCAAGGAGAAAAAAGGAGGCAGGCATTTAAGTATCTCTTTAATCTTGGGCTAGGTTGGCTCTTTGGACTCCTATTGAGTATTTTTTTCCTATCAGAACTTTTTCAAAGGGAGATTTACTTTATGACTTCAGTCTTTCTAGGCCTAACCCTAATGTCCCTTCCATTTTTAATTTCTACTGAGATAAAAATTTTAAGGGAAAACAAGGAAGATTTTTATTTTATCTTTCTCGGACTTATTGTCGTTGTAGTCTTAGTAATCTTTAGGGGGAAGTCAAAATTCATTGGGGACTTTGACCTAATTAATCCCAATGTCTTTGACTATATCTATCTCTTCCTAGCAGGTGGCCTTGCCATCTCTGCCATGGTCTTGCCAGGAATCTCTGGCTCATCAATACTTCTCATAGCAGGAGTCTACATACCTGTAGTTGAAGCCTTGGGAGAGGTCATGAGGTTTAACTTTGACAAGCTCATGCCCCTTATAGTTATGACCCTTGGAGTCCTCTTTGGAATTTTTATGTCCATAAGGATTATAAGACAGAGGATGAGGAATAATCGAGGCAAGATGATGTATCTTATACTTGGCATGATTATTGGGTCCCTTTATGCCATTGTCATGGGGCCAACGACTTTTGGTGGAAACCCTCCACTAAACTTATATAATTTTTCAATCCATGGCTTTATTTTGGGAATTTTCATCCTATTTATTTTAGAGATTATTAGAATATTAAGACTTAAAGAAGAAAAGAAGACTGGTCCTTAATCAGTCTTCTTTATTTTTTTCCACGAGTTCTATTAAGTTGTCATTAGTCATTAAGTTCCTGCAGTAGTCAATACATATCTTGGCCCAGTCTGATTCCTTCCTTGCCTCATCAAGGGGAAGGGGCTTTCTCGTATTTCTGTCAATCAGCCTAGAGTTTTCAAAAACTCCGTCGCGAGAGTATTCAAAGACCTTGTCTGATGTGATAAAGGAACCCTTCAAGAGGTAGGTTTGAGGATAGACTGCGTTGTTTTCTATTTCTTTACCCCAGCCAAGTAGGTCAATCCCAAAAGTAGGAATTTCTTTTCTGTCCCAACCCATGAGATTTAAAATAGTTGGATAGAGGTCAACTTGTGAGCCAACATTGTGTCTTGTTATATTTTTATTGTAGCCAGGGAGGTGGATGAGGAGGGGGATATTCATCATGTCGTCGTAGTCGACTTCTCGTCCCAGCCATCTTTCCATAGACTCTTTGTTTTTTGTATTGTTAAGGGTGTAGGCGTGGTGGTCACCGTAAATAACTATTACAGTTTTATCCAAGATGCCAGATTTTTCTAACTTGTCGAAAAACTCTTCCATGGCCCTGTCGGTGTAGCGGGCACAGGAAATATAGTCGTAGACAAAGTCCGTTTTATCATCAGCTTCCTTTGGAATCTCTCGCAAGCCTTCTGGCAGATTGTAGGGAGTGTGAGTTGTAAGAGTTACCATGAGGGCAAAAAACTTTTTGTCTGACTTATCAGCTTCTTTTATCTTGTCAAAGGACTGGTTGAAGAAGGACTTGTCTGATAGGCCCATCATGACTTGGTCAGTCTGGTCGTAACTTTCTCCCAGATAGATCTTGTCAAAGTCAAAGCCCTTATAGATTTCTTCCCTGTCATAAAACTTACCAGTGTTGCCGTGCATGGCTATTGTTTCATAGCCCATCTTCTTGGCCATTTTTGGCAGTCCATAAGTTTTCTTGTCCTTGTAGACAGAATAGGCCTGGCCATCAAGGGTAGGATAGACTGAAGTCATGGAGACGAACTCAGCATCGGATGTGTTGCCAAAGCCAAGGAGTTCAAAATAATTGTCAAAATAGATGGACCCCTGCTTCTTTATCAAGGAATTTAAGAAAGGAGTCACCTCTTCTCCATTATAGGTCCTATTGACAACAGCATTTTGCAGAGATTCGCACTGGATGAAAATTATATTTTTGTCTTTTGCAAGTCCTGTAAAGTCATTGGCCTTAGTCTCTTGTAAGCTAAAGTATTTTTTTATGTCAGTCTTTTCTAAGAATTTTGCATCTTCCTTAGCTTGGAGGCTTGTATAAAGGGGAGATAAAAAAGTTGAAGTGTAGACTTCAGTTCCCCTAAGAGGTCTTATAAAAAGTCCTGGCAGGATGAGAAGGGCAAAAAATATCCCAAGGTCCTTATAAAATCTTTCCTTATTAAAGGCTTCTTCTTGGTAATAATTTTTAATTAAGTAGGCAAGACCCATGCCAGATAAAATCATGAGGACATAGGCAGGAGAAAAGTCCTTAAAGATAACTGGAAGGACGCCGCCAGCTTCTCTTGCAAGTCCAAGTCTGCCAAAAATATTAAAGGAATGGAACTCCCTAAAGTAAATAGAAAGTCCAATCTTAAAAAATATATTTAAACCGGTAACAGTGAATTTATAATTTTTCTTGGGATAGAGCTTTAAAAGAAAATAGTCGAGCCGACATGTCAAGATAATAGCGATAATTAATATGTAGAAGCCCTTGTCACTTGTGGGACTCCCAAGGGAAGTCTTATAAAAAATAAGATTTATTATAAAAAATAAAATTTTTGTAAGGTTTTTATAGTTTTTTTCCATTTGACCCTCTCGTCCTTAATAATAAGCTTAAAGAAATTATAATTTAATAGAGATTTTTAAGCAAGGCAAATGCAGGTTTTAGGGAAGATTCTCCTAGTTAGTATCAAAGAAAAGTCCTTTAAGGCAAGTTGGGTTAAGATTATTGGAAAAGCAAGGAAGATTTACTATAATAAAAGACAAGTGATGAATTATGAAAAAATTATTTATTATAAGTTCTAAGTCAGGTAAGGGTCGTGACAAAAACTTTGAGAGAGAACTTTTAAAATATTTTAAGGAAGATGAAATAAAAATTACAGAAAAAGCAGGAGACACAATCTCCTTTGCAGAGGACTTCAGAGATAAAGGAGGCAACCTCATATTTATAAAAGCTGGAGACGGTGCCCTATCAGAAGTTGCCAGCGTCCTTAGAGCTAGTGATACAGCCCTAGGACTTGTGCCAGGAGGAACGGGCAACGACTTTTCCAAAAACTTTAGACCCTTTGAGCTTTCAAATATTTTTAATTATGAAATTTTGCCCATTGATTTAGTAGAAGTAAATGGAAAAACTTGCATAAATGTAACGAGCCTTGGCTTTGACACCAATGTTTTGAAGTACGCCTATGACATAATGAAGAGGAAAAATATTTCAGGCAAACTTGCCTACCTCTACGGAGTTATAAAAAGTGTGGCAAATTTAGAAATTGTAAATTTAAAAATTTCTTATTGCGACCAAGAAGACATAGAAAGAGAAATTACTGGGAGATTTTTGGTATCTGCCCTTTGCAACGGATCCTATTATGGCAACGGATTTAATCCATCACCAAAGGGAAGGCTTGATGATGGACTCTTGAACTTAATCTTGGCAGATGAGATGGGAGCTCTTGGGATTATGAAATTATTCTCGTCCTATCGCAAGGGCACCCACCTGGGCAAGCCTGGTGTGAGAGAAATTATTACAAGGTCTGGAGTGATTTCATCAGACCAAGAATTTTTATACAATATTGACGGAGAAATTTACAGGGCAAGGGAGATAAGTTACAAGATCTTGCCCAAGGCATTAAAGTGGATTTATTTTAAGGAGTGAGAAGATGAAAGTTGGAGTATTCGCAGGGACTCATGAAGACACAAGGATGGGGGTAGACCTCTTAAGGGAGAGGGGATTTGAAAGCTTGCCCTATCCCATTTCTGAAAACCCCAAGGACCAGTCCCTCCTTCAATACTATTCAAGGGAAGACTTGACAAGGCTCGTTGAAGAAAAAATTGTGGATGCAAAGGCTAAGGGGGCAGAGAAAATTTTTATCTACTGTAATTCTCTTTCGGCCTCCATTGACATCGACGACCTATCCCGTCGTCAGGCAATACAAATTATCACTCCCTTGGACTTTTACAAGGAACTTGACTCTAAGTATAAGAAGTTGATTATCCTTGCAGCAAACTCAAAATCAGCCTACGGTGTTGATGCCCTTGTCTGTGAAAAAAACTTTAGGGACACAATTTCCCTTGGCATCCTAAGTCTTGTGGAAGAAATTGAAAAGAAGACTCAGCCAGAAGAAATCGTAAAGAAGCTGGACCTTAGAGACCTCTTTAACTTTTTTAATAAAATGGAATGCGTGCCAGATGGCATCGTCCTTGCCTGCACCCACTTTCCCTACATGAAAGAGGAATTTAAAAAATTAACAGACATAGAAATCCTAGACCCAGCCGAGGACATGATAAAAAGACTGTAAAGTTAATTAATCCACAAAAATTGAAATTCCGCACGAAAAAAAGAGCTTTTTCTTAGCTCTTTTCTTTTTTTACCCACAAAAGTGGATAAGTTTTATGAAATTGTGGATAAGATTGTATAATTTTTATAAAGTTATCTTAAATTTCTTGTAAAATTGCAAATTTTACTTGTTTTATGAGAATATTTTCAAAATGTGCATGAATTGTGCAGAACTTTTCAAGACAGATGTTCATATTCCTGTGGATAATGTGGATAAAGCTGGGGATAAAGTCTTTATCACAAGTAGGCTTGTGGAGAAAAACTTTATAAGATTTTCATCAATCCTCAAGTTCCATCCATTTTTCATAAAGGTCTTCTAAAGTATTTGCAAGGCTTTCACGCTCTATTGATAAATCACTTGCTAGTTGATAATCGCTGTAAGTGTTAGAGTCTGCAAGTTTAGAGTCTATTGTGGATAACTTTTCTTCGATTGTTGAAATCTCTTTTTCAATTTTTTCTTTTTCTTTACGAAGGGCCTTATTTTTTTTGCGTTCTTCTCTTTCTTCACGCTTTTCTTTTTCAATTTCTGTCCTTGACTTGTAGTTATCCTCAAGACCTTCCACCTCTGTGGTCTTTTCAAGATAATAATCGTAGTTGCCAAGGTAGGTGTTGATCCCAGACCCAGTCATTTCAAAAATTTTATCAACAGTCTTATTTAAAAAGTACCTGTCGTGGGATATGGATAGGACAGTTCCATCGTACTTTAAGAGGGCGTCTTCAAGGATTTCCTTGGAGTCGATGTCCAAGTGGTTTGTAGGTTCGTCAAGAACAAGAAAGTTTGCCCCCTTTAGCATGATCTTTAAAAGTGACAACCTTCCACGTTCTCCACCAGAAAGCTCGTCGATTGTCTTAAAGATGTCGTCACCTACAAAGAGAAATTCTGCCAGGTATTTTCGAATTTGAAAGTGCTCAAGCTTTGGAAACTCGTCCCAAATTTCGTCCATAACAGTATTGTCTAGGTTTAAGTTGTCAAGCTCTTGGTAGAAAAATGCAACATCCACATTAGAACCAAGTTTAACTTCTCCAGAACTTGGAGGAGTTTCTCCGGCAATTATCTTAAAGAGGGTGGACTTGCCCACACCGTTGGGACCAATTAGCCCAATCTTGTCGTTTTTGTAGACAAAGGCATTAAGGTCTTTGAAGACTTGGTGGTCGCCAAAGGACTTTGAAAGGTCCTTGATCTCCAAGACGTCCTTACCTGAAGTTTTCTTTGGCGTGAAGTGGAGATTGGTCTTCTTGTTAGATGCCGGCATCTCAATCCTCTGCATCTTATCGAGCATCTTCTTACGGCTCTTGCCCTGCTTGATGAACCTGTCACGTCCAAGATTCATATACCTCTTTATAATCTCTTCCTGCCTCTTGATTTCCTTTTGTTGGTCCTCATATTGCCTCTTCAAGACTTCAAAGTCCTTCTTCCTCTGCCTCATGTAGGTGTCGTAGTTGCCCTTGTAGGATTTGGTTTCCCCATTTTCCAAGAGGACGATCTTGGAGACAATGTTATTTAAAAAGTACCTATCGTGAGAGATTATAATGACAGCCTTGTCAATGTCCTTTAAGTATTTTTCAAGCCAAGAGATTGCCCCAATGTCCAAGTGGTTGGTAGGCTCGTCAAGTAGGAGCAGGTCTGCCTCTTCGAGGAGGAGCATGGCAAGGGCCACACGAGACTTTTGCCCACCAGATAGGGTGGAGATGTCCTTGTCAAAGTCCTCTTCTGTGAAGCCAAGACCAACTAGGGTTCCCCTTATCTTTGAATTATAAGAATAGCCATCCCTCTTGTGAAACTCATCTTGAAGCCTTTGATACTTCATGAGCTCTTCGTCGAGATTGTTGGGGTTGGCGGCAATTATGTGCTCTTGATTTCTCAAGTTTTTTTCAAGTTCTATTAGGTCAGCAAAGATTGAAAGGCAGTTGTCGTAAATGGACCCTTCAGTGTGAAGGCTAAGTTGTTGCTCTAGGTAACCCACCTTTAAATCTTTTTTCCTAAAAATTTCTCCTTCATCATAGGAAAGATTTTCTGTAATTATATTAAAAAGAGTGGACTTGCCACTTCCGTTGATTCCAATAAGGCCAATTTTATCCTTATCCTCAACTATTAGGTTTCCAGCCCTAATAGTTTCTTCATCAATATAGGATTTTTTTATATTCGTTAAACTAAGTATTGGCATAATGACCTCCCAGATACATTTTAACAAATAAAGAAGCCCTTTAAAAGAAGCTAGACTTGTGAAGTAATTGGACAGCTTTAAAAAATAAAAGATGGTGGGCTTATGGGATCTTGCGACTTAATAAAAATTAATGACTTGGTAAAAGTTTATGAGTTAATGAAAGTTTGTGAGTTGATAGAAATTTGTGAGTTGATAGAAATTTGTGAGTTGGTAAAAGTTTATGAGTTAATGAAAGTTTGTGAGTTAATAGAAGTTTATAACTTGATAAATCTTTGTAGCTTAATAAGACTTTATAGGTTAATTAAAATTAAATTCAAAAAAATAAAAAGGCCAATAAAAAAACTCTACTGTTAAAAGTAGAGTTAATAATCAATCTGAATAGCCCAAATTTTTAGAAAATTCAATACCAGCATTTTTCACTGCCTTAATATATTCTTTTTTAGAAGCCTCGTTAATCCTTTCCTTAGGAATGACAACTCCAATAGCTCCCACAAGTTGGTCCTTGTAGTTAAAGACAGGGGCTCCAATTCCAATAACTGAATCAATGTATTCTGAATCAGATACAGAAATTTTATTGCTTCTTATTTGCAATAAATCATGCCTCAGAGCTTCCTTGTCAACAGGAGCATCAAGGTAGTCGGAAAGATCCTTTTTTAAGTAGTAGTTTATATAGTCATCAGATTGAAAGGCCAAGATAGTCTTTCTTATGGCTCCCTTGTGGAGGTCAATTTCTATTCCGAAATTTTCCACAATCTTTAGGGAGTGCTTGCCTTCAGCCTTGGAAAGCATGAGGCCCTTGTCGCCAGACTTTATGACAAAATAAGAGTCCTCATTAGTCATGTCAGACAAGTTTTCAAGGACTGCCTTACCAACGGCTTGTGGATCAAGCTTTGAGGATGCCTTAATGCCTAGGGGTATCAGGGCAGGTCCCAGACCATAGAGATGGGTCCTCTCATCCTTTGACACATATCCAACCCCAATTAGGGTGGAGAGAATTCTGTGGGCAGTGCTTGGGGGTATATTTAAAAATTCAGAAATTTCTGCAATTGTAAGCTCTCTATTTTCACTTTTTAAGATGTCTAAAACATTAGCTGCCTTGACTAAACTTTGAATCATAATTTCACCTTCCAGCCTTAATTATACCACATACTGGAAACTATTTCATTCTTAGAAATTAATGTGCCATAAGTTAATCTAATCGTAAGGAAAGAGAAAAGTCTTTTTATTATTTTAAGTTAAATTTATATTTTTTGTTTAAAAAGTTAATTAAAGTTAAATTTTTGATTTTTTGTGGAAGAGAATATTTTTTATTATGTAAGAAGGTATTTGTTGATTTATAAATTCTAAAATTTTAGAAGCTAATAAATTTTAAAAATTGAAAGTAAGTGATTTGCAAAAATAAAATTCTCAGAAAAGATAAAGTCGTGAATAATTAAAATAAAAACTATTTAGATAAATTTCAAAATAGTCTTGACATGGAGAAAAAATTTTATATAATTAAATTAACCATTTAGATAATTATCAAAATAGAATTAAAGGAAGGGAAGTGGTCTAGTGTTTTCTGATACCTTTAAGGCCTTGTCAGACCCTGTTAGGCTAGAGATTTTAAATATGCTTAGGTCGGGCAGGATGAATGCAGGAGAAATTGCTGACAAGTTTAACCTAACCAAGGCGACGATCTCCCACCACCTAAAGATTTTAAAAGACCAAGACCTAATTTACGAAGAAAAAGAAAAAAACTTTATTTACTACGAACTCAACACTTCAGTTTTCGAAGAAATACTTACATGGATTGTGAAATTCAAAGGAGGTCCAGATGAAAAATAAATTTAGGCTTAGGAAAAGCTCAATAATTTCTATAATTACATCAATTTTAATTTTAATAATTTTTAATATTTTGTTTTATGACAAGATGCCAGCAGAACTTCCAACTCACTGGAACTTCCAAGGTCAAGCTGATGACTACAGTTCAAAGTTTGATGCCATGGTATTGACCCATGGATTTCTTGTAGTCATGAATATCTTCGCATGCTTTATGCTTGACAACGACCCAAGGAACAAGAGGCAAAATAATTTTGTGATGACAATAAGCAAGCTTGCCATGCCAGCTATAATGCTAGTGGTCTACACTATAACAGTCATGGTTGGACTGGGAAGGGATGTAAATGTGTCAGTGATAATTCCACTTTTTGCTGGGCTATTATTTATTGCTATTGGCAACTACCTTCCAAAGACTAGGAGAAATTACACTATGGGAATAAAACTCCCTTGGACCCTTAACAGCGACGAGAACTGGCGAAGGACTCATAGGCTTGGTGGAATTTGTTTCATAGGGATTGGATTATCCCTTATAATCTCAATATTTTTTAAGAGCGAAGTGATTTTTTTAGCAGCTCTTATAATTGGTGGTTTAATTCCAGGCTTTTATTCTTATTATCTATATACTAAGGGAATTTAAAATTAGAAGTCTTGGTTGACTTCCAAGGTATAAAAAAACTCTTGCAAAAATATCTGCAAGAGTTTCTTTTTTATAATTTTTATAACTTATAATTTTCTATTTTTCCTAGATACTTCAAGGGGAAGTTTTTCTCTTTCCCTCTTCACCTTATTAGCTTCTAATTTTAAGACTGCATAATTTTTATCTTCGCCAAGGTCCACTTCTATCTTGCCACTTGGGTCAACTATAAGTGAGTGGGCGTAGGCATTCTTTGACAAGTCATCATCTCTTGCTATGGCAGGAGAGACTATATAACATTGGGAGTCAACTGCACGAGCCCTGTTGAGAAGGTGGAAGTGAACTTCCCCAGTCTTCTTCATAAAGGTAGATGGAACAAAGATGATTTCTGCCCCATAGTCCCTAAAAGTTTGGAAGAGCTCAGGGAACCTCAAGTCAAAACAAATGGCAAGGCCAAAAGTTCCGTATTCTGTTTCAAAAACTCCAAGGGACTTGCCGCCAGAAATTGTGTCTGACTCTTTGTAGCCTTCGATGTCGAATAGGTTGATCTTGGAATACCTATAGATTTCTCTGCCAGACTTGTCAAAGACATAGGACCTGTTGTAAATCTTGTCGCCTGACTTGATGGGGATTGACCCACCAATTAGGTAGACCTCATTGTCCCTTGCCACCTGACTCATCTTCTCATAAGTTTCCCCAAAGTCCTCTTCAGCATATTTTGTGAAATAAGAATTTTGGTAGGGACAGTTCCACATTTCTGGAAGACAAACCACATCAGCTCCTTCTTTTTTTACAAGAGCTACATATTCTTCCATTGTTTTTAAATTTTCTTTTTTGTCGCCCTTAGCAGGCAGCTGAATTATTCCAACCTTAAAATCTTTCATAGTCACCTCAAATTACATTGAAAAAGCCAAGGCATAGGACTACTAAGCCAAGGACAATTCTATAGTATCCAAAGGGGATGAAGTCGTGTTCACGGACGTAGCCCAAGAATTTTTTAATAACAATAAGGGCAACGATGTAGGAAATTATACCTCCAAGAAGGATCAAGAACCATTGCCATAGGCTAAAGGAGAAGCCGATTTTTAAAATCTTTAGGGCAGTTGCACCAAGCATTGTTGGGACTGCGAGATAAAAGGAAAACTTAGCAGAGCTTGTTCTCGAGCAGCCAAGTAGCATGGCCCCAATAATTGTCGCTGCTGAACGAGATGTGCCTGGCACCATGGCAAGGCATTGGAAAAAACCAATGAAGAGGGCAGTCTTAAGTCCAATGTCATCTAGAGTTTCGTACTTAAAGTCCTTATCCTTGTTATTTTTTTCCATAAATATAATTACTATTCCGTAAAAAATAAGTGCAATAGCAACTGTTATGGGATTAAAGAGATGGGCATCAATAAAGTCATCTAAGAGGAAGCCAAAGAAGGCTGCTGGCAAGAAGCCAACAATAATCTTTGCGATTAGTCTCATTGTCTCAAGGTCTCTGTATTTGAACTTTTCCTTAAAGCTTAGTTCATTGTACTTTTCTTCTCCAAGAACTGCTACTAACTTGCCCTTGGCAATGGGGTTGATGTCGTAGAAGTAGAGATAAACTACTGCTAGGATGGCACCAAGTTGGATGATGACGCTAAAGGCATTGGAAAAGGCCTTTGGCTCAAGTTTTATAAAGCTGTCAGCTATTATAAGATGGCCTGTTGATGATACAGGCAAAAATTCTGTAAGTCCCTCGATGATACCGAGGAAGATTACTTTTATTAAATCTAAAATCATATTAACCTCCAATATTTTTTCAAAGCATATTATAACATTTGTCGTAAAAAAAATAAAAGACTCTGCTTTCACAAGAGTCTTTAAAAATTTTATTTACTTATCAATCGTTTCTCTGCAAGTTCAAGAATTTTGTAAATTCTTTCTTAAACATTAACTCAACAGTTCCAGTTGGACCATTCCTGTGCTTGGCGATAATAACTTCACCAACATTTGGTTTCTCTGATTCTTCCTTAGTATAATACTCATCTCTGTAGAGGAACATTACAATGTCGGCGTCCTGTTCTATGGCACCAGACTCACGAAGGTCAGATAGGATTGGTCTGTGGTCAGTCCTAAGTTCTGGGGCACGAGAAAGTTGTGAAAGGGCAATGACAGGAACTTCTAATTCCTTGGCAATGGCCTTGAGGTTTCTCGATATGGCAGAAATTTCTTGTTGCCTTGACTCAGACCTTGATGACATCTGCATAAGTTGTAGGTAGTCAATTACAATTAGATCAAGTCCCTTTTCCACCTTCATCCTTCGGCACTTGGCCTTTAGTTCTAATGGAGAGATTCCAGCTGTGTCGTCAATTTCCATTTTTAAATTAGACACAATTGGCATAGTGTTGATTATCTTTGTCCATTCTTCTTCATTTAAGTTACCACTAATGACCTTTTGGAGGTCAACGTGGGAAGTGGATGAGATAATTCTCTGGAAGAGTTGGTTCTTACTCATTTCAAGAGAAAAGACTGCAACAGATGCACCACCTCTTAGGGCTGCATTAGTTGCAATGTTTACCATGAGGGCAGTCTTACCCATGGAAGGTCTAGCTGCCAACAAAATTAAATCAGACTTTTGAAGTCCAGAAATTTTTCTATCTAGGTCCACAAAACCAGTTGTAAGTCCCGTAAGGGCATTGGGGTTTTGGGCCTTTTTTTCCATTTCAGAGAAGGAGTCCAGGGCAATGTTTTTTATATTTACAAGGCCGTTCTTTGTGGAGTCCTGAGTTATGTCGAAGACAGATTTTTCTGCAAGCTCAATGATGAGGTCTGCCTGGGCATCAGGAGAATAGGCAGCAGAAATTACCTTGTCCGATGAATCAATTAGCTCTCTAAGGATTCCCTTCTCCTTGATGATCTTGCAGTAGTATTTGATATTTGAAACTGCAGTTACATTAGAAGATAGGTCTGCAAGGTAGGGGATACCACCAACAACTTCAAGGTCGTCGGTTTTTTTAAGTTCCTCTGCAATTGTAATTACATCGGCTGCTTCATTTCTGTTGTAAATATTTAAGATGGCAGTGTAAATTTTTCTGTGGGCTTCTTGGTAGAAGTCCTGGATATTTAATAGCTCAATGGATGTTGTGATGGCTTCCTTGGAGAGCATCATAGACCCAAGGGCTGACTCCTCTGCCTCCAAATTGTGGGGAGGCATCTTTAAATTTGAAACAGAATTAAAATTTAATTCTCCCTTTGCATCCATATCAATCAAGATTCCGGTCTAACATTTACTTTTAAAGTAGCAACAACGTCTGGGTAAAGCTTGATGTCAATGTTTTTCATGCCAGCTTCCTTGATGTTTTCTCCAAGTTCGATTTTCTTCTTATCAACATCAATCTTGTGGTCTTGTTTTAATTTTTTTGCAATGTCAGCAGAAGTGATGGCACCAAAAAGTCTTCCACCTTCTCCAGCCTTTGCCTTAATGGTTAAAGTGATTTCGCTAATTTTCTTCTTGATTTCATTAGCCTTAGCACGGTTTTCTTTTTCTAATTTTTCTTCTTCAAGCTTATTCTTCTTCCATGTTTCCATGTTTTCTGGAGTAGCTTCAATGGCAATACCTCTTGGTAGCAAGAAGTTTCTAGCATAGCCAGTCTTTGCGTTAACTATTTCGCCTTTTTTGCCTAGAGTTTTGTCGTCCTTAATTAAAATTACTTTCATATTATTCCTCGCTTTTATTATCAATTAAATATTCGTCAATTGCATTTATTAAAATCTTTTCAGCTTCGTCTAAGTCTGTTGTGTCAAGTTGGGCTCCAGCCATATTCAAGTGGCCGCCTCCGCCAATTTTTTCTAGTATAAGTTGGACTGATACAACTTCTCCACGAGACCTGCCTGATATATGGACCTTGCCATCATTTATTGTTAGAACAAAGGATGCATCTATTCCATTGATATCAAGTAGGGCATCAGCAGCTTGGGCTGCAACGAGTACCGAGTTGTTGGATTCCTTGTCAAATCTTGAAACGGCAATGTTGTCGTGGATCATCTTAGTGTTGTGAATTACTTCTGCCCTATAAACCATTGTATCCAAGTCGTCTTGGAAGAGGGCCTTTACCTTTAACATATTTGCCCCAGCTCTCTTTAAGATGGAAGCTGCTTCAAAGGTTCTTACACCAGTTTGGAAGGAGAAGTTCTTAGTGTCAACAACTATACCACTCATTAGGGCATCAGCCTCAAAGTGAGTTAGGTTTAAGTCGTTAGACATATAAGTTAGCATCTCAGTTATAAGTTCACAAGTTGAAGATGCATAGGGTTCCACATATTGGAGGACTGGATTGTCAACAAATTCCTTGCCCCTCCTGTGGTGGTCAATAACCACAATTTGGTTGGTTTTTTCTAAGAGGTCTGGACACTCTGTAAAGGATGGCTTGTGGTTGTCCACTAAAATTAAAAGGGAAGAGTGCTTAATATTACTTAGTGCAGTTTCCCTAGAAATAAGTTTTTCGTAAGTTTCTGCTTCTTCTTCCTTCATCCTATCAATTAAATTGTCAATTGATGGGTTGGATTTTTCTAGGACAATAAAGCCTTCCTTATTTCTATTTAAGGTTGCACGAAGACATCCAATAGCTGCCCCAATGGCATCCATGTCAGGGTTTTTGTGGCCCATGATGTAGACATTTTCAGACCTGTCAATTAATTGTTTTAGGGCTTCACCAATTACCCTTGCCTTAACCTTATTTCTCTTTTCCATGGCCTTTGATTTTCCACCAAAGAACTCGTAGTTGTCGTCAACTTTTACTACAGCTTGATCGCCACCACGACCTAGTGCCAAGTCAAGAGAAGAGTCAGATTCAATATAGGCATCCTTGAAGTTAAGTCCAAAGGAAGAAACACCAATGGAAAGTGTAATTGGAATTGAGTTCCCCTTGTTGAGGTCTCTTAGGTCATCTAAGATGTCAAATCTCTTTTCCTTAATTGCCCTTAGGGACTTAAAGTTCATAACGACAAGGTATAAGTCCTCGTCAGATTTTCTTACTAGGGCATCGTACTCTTCAAAGTATTGGGAAATTGTTGAGTCAATTTCTGCAATTAGAAGGGGTCTAATTTCTGATGGGGCAGAAGATATTGCCTCATCAAAGTTATCCACTTCAACCTTTGCCACTATGGCAAATTCATCTGTGTACTTGTCCTTTAAGTTTTGGTAGGCAGTGTTGTCCACTAGATAAAATAGGACAGACTTGCCATCTCCCTTTTCAGACCTGTTTTCAACAATGTTGGTATAGATGTTAAAAAATCTTTTATTTACTTCAACAGGTATAGTTCTTTGACCCTCAGAGTTTAAAATATTTGCAATATCAATATCTCCAATCAGGTTTTCTAGGTCGCCCTCCAAGACATTACTTTCATTAAAAAGATTGATGAAGGGAGTATTGTACCAGAGAATTTTTGCCTTTTCATCTGTAACAACTAGGGGAAAGGGCATGTCGAAGATTGCCTGCTTAGTAAGAGAATCAAATCTTTCATTTAAGTTTTCAAGCGTTTTTAAATTTTCTTCATTTTTTCTATTTATCTTGTTATAGGCCAAGAAGGCTACATAGGCGAGGCCTAGGATTCCCAAAAGACCAAGAACTGGTCTTGTGAAGATTAAGGCCACAACAAGAATTATTCCAAAAATAAAAAATGGAAGAAAATCTTTAAGTTTATAATTATTTTTCATAGCATTCTCACTTATTTAATTTTTCTAAAGTTAACAATTTGATCAAGTCCACCAAGGATTATTAAAAAAATCTGTAGGCTTGATATAGTAAAGCTAAGCCCTATTAAGAGAAATTGTAAAAATCTCTTAACTCCAAATCTTGTCATGTAAAACTTGGCGAGAGCAAGGCCAGAAGCATAGAGCATAAAGAAGACTAAGTTCATTAGGTTAATCATAAAGACTTGACCTGTGGGTCCAAAGTAGTCGCCAGTTAGTGAAAAGATGGCGAGACTCACAAGTGACAAGGCTATAATTTCCCTTGGGAACTTCAAGAATTCAAGAGAGGACGGTTGCATAATAAAAATCCCCCTTGCAAGAAGACTTCTTCCAGCCCACGTATAAGTAGCATAGGAAGTCACAATAGATGTGATAATTAGGACAGATGGAAGAATTTGCAAGAATTTCTTGTAGTAGAGTTCTACATTCTCTGTGAAAATCGCCATAGTTCCTGAAGATAAAATATCTTCGCCTGCTAGGTTTTTGTAAAATTCTGTAATGGAATTTATAGTATCCTTTGAATTTAGGACTTCACTGTTGATCCCAAAGGCAAAGAATAAAACCATTATTGATGTAAAAAATATTAAAGATGTCGCCAAGATAGTCATGGAGACAGACCTTTTTGTTGTAATCATGTAGTGAAAAATTAATATGAAGGGACCAAAAATTGTAAAGACAACTATGGCTTGGACTGGCCCCATAAAGCCAGCAATTAAAAGTACAACGGCAAGAAGTGTTGCCATGACTTTTATAATTCCTTCCTTCACAGATTCAGCTACATACATAGAAGAAAACAAAATATATAGAAAGGGAAAAATCATTCCAATCATGGAGATGAAAATAGACCTTGTGAAGAGTCTAATGAGTCCCTTATAGTCAGTTTCTTTTTCCAATAAATCAACTCCTATCCACCCTATTTTACCATAGAATTATAATTAGATAAAGAATTCTAACTTTCACGAGTGCACCCATGAAAAATAAAAAAGTTCCTAAAGATTAGGAACTTTATAAGTTAAAATTATTTGCTGAAGTAGGACAAGAAGAGGGCGCCAGGACCTGTGTGTGTCCCAACAACGCTACCAATTTGTATAAACTCTGGTGAAGAAATTTTATCTTCCCAAAGGCTCTTTGTCTCTCTTAGGTATTTTTCAATTTTGCTGCCGTCACGACCTGTGTAGCCAAGTTTGATTGGCATGTCAAAGTCAATGGACCCAGTTTTTTCTATCTCACTAATGAAAAGATTGTTGGCATTTTTTATTCCCTTGGCCTTGCCAACAGATGTAATTGCTCCATCCTTCATGGCAAGTAGGACCTTTACAGAGAAGAGGTTGCCAAGGAGGGCTGAAGTCTTTGAAATCCTTCCACCTCTTTCAAGGTATTCTAGGGTGTCAACTAATACAACTAATCTAAGTCTCTTCTTTGCCTCATCAAGAATTTCTTTTATTTCTCTTGCAGACTTACCTTCTTTAACAAGTCTCAGTGCATATTCAACTAGAGCACCTTCTGCGTTGGAAACATTTAAACTATCTACTATAAAGATTTTATCTTCAAGGCCTTCTCTTGCAAGCTTGGCACTTTGATAAGTTCCCGATAACTTTGAAGATAGGACAATAACAACTGCCTCGTCTCCCTTATCTATTACTTCCTTGTAGACATCCATAAAGGCCACAGGTGTTGGTTGACTTGTCATAGGAAATTCTTCCTTTTTCTCAAGTCTTTCATAAAATTCGTCCTTTGTAATATCAACTGAATCTAGGAAGTCTTCATCTCCAAAGGTAACGTGGAGGGGAACGACAATTAAGTCCTTTTTAATATTTTCTTCCACATCACAAGTTGATCCCACAATTATTTTTACTGCCATATATTTCCTCTCAATTATAAATCTATTCTATAAATTTGAATTCCATCAAATTAAAGTTTTTCTTCTGTCAAGTTCTCAATATTTTCTGAAAGGGCACCTAGGACCTCGTAAAAGATTTCCTTCTTGTCCCTTGAAATATTTTTGTTTGCAAGCTCAATGTATTCCATGGTCTTTTCGCTTATCTTGGAACCTATAAGCCTTCCCTTTTCTGTGAGATAAAAGCTGCCGCCGTAGTTGTTCTTCTTGTTAGACTTCTTTTCTACGATGCCAGACCTTATCATTTGGTTTAGGTTTCTCGACACGTCAGACTTGTCCTTGCCGCTTATCTTTACAAGCTCCTGGGAGTTAAGTTTGTCGTGGTCGTAGAGGGCAAGCATATAGATGAGCTGACTTGCGTTTAAGCCAAAGTCCTTCATGACTTGGCCTGCTAACTTTTGCCAGTTTTTTACAATATTAAAGACCTCACTGGAAAAGTAGTTGAATTTATCTAGCATAAGCACCCCACTAATTTAATGCAAGCTTAAGTATAATTAATACTTGTTGACCTGTCAACATTTATATCTTTGAAGATTTTTTATTAAAAATATGTGTTAAAATGTCATGAGAGATGAACTTCCTAAGGAGATGATTTTATAAATAGGTATTCAAAAATTACTAATAAGACAAAAAGAGAAATTGTCCTCTTAAAGGCAAGGCCATGTAAGTGGGGCAAGTGTAGTTTTTGTGATTATATAGATGATAATGAGATAGACAATAAAAAGATAGACGAGATAAATCTTGAAGTTTTAAAAAATGTCACTGGAGAGTTTGGAGTCCTAGAAGTCATTGACTCTGCATCAGTTTTTGATTTGACAGACAAAAGTCTTGAGGCAATAAAAAAAGTTGTTGAAGAAAAAAATATAAAAAGATTATTTTTTGAAGCTCACTGGATTTATAGGAATAGATTAGATGAGATAAGAGATTTTTTTAAAGTTCCCATAACTTTTAAAACAGGAATAGAAACTTTTGACAATGACTTTAGAGAAAGAGTACTTAGAAAGGGCGCAGACTTTAAAGACTATAGGGAAGTTAAAAAATATTTTGACTCTCCCTGTGTCATGGTGGGCATAAAGGGTCAGACAAGAGAAATGATTGATAAAGACATGGAAATTATAAAAAACTTTTCTCATGCGACAGTAAATATTTTTATGAATAACTCAACAGACATCAAAAGAGACGATGAACTTGTTAAGTGGTTCGTGGGAAAATATAGGTATCTCGAAGATGATCCAAGAGTCGATATTTTATTTGAAATAACAGATTTTGGTGTGGGTTAAAAAAGACGCTGTAGATAAACAGCGCCTTTTTTCATTCATACTTCTTAAATTTTAATATTTTATAAATAGTTAAAATAGATAAGGAACTAAGAAAAATAAAAACATGATTTTGTGGTGATTCAGATGCCATTGGAGAAATAAAATCTCCTATAAAAAATTCTAGCAAAACTAAAATAATATAAATTATAGCAAGACATTTTATATGGTTACTAAACTTAAAACTATAAATTTTTTCAAAAAAGCTTAAAATAACTAAGCTTAAAACACTATATATCAAGACAGCTATTTTATTTATTGGATAAAAATAGTTTGAAAAGGAAAGTGCTATAAAGACGAATAGATATAAGATGTGTAAGTCTTTATTTTTTAAAAAATCCATCATAAATCCCTTTCAATTAATATAGTATTATTTTAACAAAAAATAAGGATTTATGATTTGAAAATTAAAATTTATAGCATAAAAAATACCCGATGGAAGATCCACCGGGTTTATTATTTGAGAATATTTTATTTTAGATAAATAACATTGAAACCATATCTTGTACGTGAAGTGGTGCTTCAGGTCCAACAGGGATTCCAATTAGATACCAAACTATCATTAGGACTGTCCATCCAACTAGGAAGAACATAGAGTATGGAAGCATCATTGATGTAAGAGTTCCAAGTCCAGAATCTTCGTCATACTTTTGCATGAATACAACGATCATTGCGAAGTAAGACATAAGTGGTGTGATGATGTTTGTTGAAGAGTCACCAATTCTGTATGCAACTTGTGTAAGTGCAGGTGAAAGCCCAAGGTTGTACATCATTGGTACAAAGATTGGAGCCATGATTGCCCATTTTGCTGAAGCTGATCCCATGAATAGGTTAAGGAAGGCTGATAGCAAGATGAACATTATTAGAAGTGGTAGTCCCTTTAGTCCAATTGATTCTAAGAAATCTGCCCCGTTTTTTGCAAGGATAAGACCAAGGTTTGTTTGGTTGAAGTATTTTACAAATTGCGCTGCAAAGAATGCAAGAACAAGGTATCCACCCATGCCCTTCATTGCCTTTGTCATTGCGTCAACAAGGTCGTGTGAATTTTTAATAGTTCCAACAGTTTTACCATAAGCAATACCAGGGATCATAAATAATAGTAGCATTGCAGGGATAAGTCCGTGACCTAAGAAAAATTTAAGAGTCTTAATATCTTTTCCATCTTCTAGGGCTCTAAATGGAGCATTTGATGGGAACATTAAGAATGCCATAACTACAACAAAGATTATTACAGCTATAAGAGCGTTTCTAAGACCCTTCTTTTCCACATCTGTTAGTGGACTTTCGTCAGCCTTGTAAGATCCGTGATATTCTCCTAAGTTCTTTTCAACGATTCTATTAGTTACAAAAGTACCAATTATTGTGATTAAGAAAGTTGATACAAATAGGAAGTACCAGTTACAAGTAGCGGCAAGAGTCATGTCAATACCACCAGCTTTTAAAGCTTCGTTTGTGATATTTGTAAGTAATGGGTCAGTTGTACCAAGTAGTAAGTTTGCAGAGAAACCACCACTAACTCCTGCAAAGGCAGCTGCTATACCAGCAAGTGGATGACGACCTGCGTTTGCAAATATAAGTGCTCCTAGTGGTACTACTACAAGATAACCAGCATCAGATGCAATATTTGACATTACACCAGCGAAAACAACTGTAGCTGATAGAAGTGTAGGGTTTACATTAGATAGAAGTTTTTTTAAAGTTGCATTAAAAAGACCACTGTTTTCAGCAACACCAACACCAAGCATAGCTACAAGTACTGTTCCCAATGGAGCAAAACTTGTGAAGTTTTCTGTTGCAGAGTTAAAGATGTAAGCTAGACCTTCCCAGTTAAGTAGAGAAACTGCTTCCTTAGTAACTTCTTCTCCGGCCTTGGCATCAAAGTATGTTACACTTAGTCCTGCTTTTGCAGCGAAGTAAGATATAATGATTACGATTGCACTAAGTATAGCAAAAATCATGGCAGGATGTGGTAATCCGTTACCAATTCTTTCTACAGCCTTCAGAAAGCCACCAACGTCATTTTGATCTTTGACTTTTTTGTTTTGTTCTTTCATAAATTCCTCCTTTAATGAAAATAATATCCTCATAATTTAATACTATATTATCTATGATATACTTGCAAGGAATATTTGATTTCACCGCAAAGGTTTATATTGCGTTAATAGATTGAAGTGAATGCTTAAATTTTTTAAAGTACAAATAAAGAGAAATAAGTTAATTATCCAGTCTTCAAGTGTAATTTCATTTCACAAATTAAGTTTATTATGCTAAAATAAGGTCTAAGAAATAAGGAGGAGTCCAATGAAAGAGTATAGTTCATTTGAAATTCTTGGACCAATAATGGTTGGTCCATCATCATCTCATACTGCAGGCGCTTGCAAAATCGCTAGATTAGCAGCCAAAATTTGTCCAGATGATTATGAAAGCGTTGAGTTTTATCTTCACGGTTCCTTTGCTTTTACCTACAAGGGCCATGGAACAGATAGGGCACTTCTAGGCGGCATTATGGGTTTTAAAACCTATGACAGTTCTATAAGAAATGCTTATGAAATTGCAAATGAGAGAGGAATAAAATACTCCTTCATACCAATGAATCTTGGAGAAAACTATCATCCAAACACAGTAAAGATTAAATTTAATTACAAAGACAGAGACAGCGAATATGTAATCGGATCCTCAATTGGTGGGGGAAATATGAAAATTGTTGACATCAATGGAATCCAAGTTGATTATGACGGTAAGTTCCCTACACTCTTATTCCAATATCCTGAACAAAAGGGTGTTATAGCAGATGTATCGACTATACTTGCTAAGGAGTCCTACAACATTGAATCTATAAATACAAGTAAGGACGAGCTTACAAATATAGTAACTCTTACAGTTGAACTTGATGAAGGTGCAAGTGAGAGTGTGTTAAATAAATTGTTAAATAATTCCAGATATATTACATCAAAATATGTGGAGGTTTAAATGTTAAATACAGCTAAAGAAGTTATTGAAGCTTGTGATAAGGATAATATTCATATCTACGACTTGGTCCTTCAGGGAGAAACAAAGGCCCTTAAGATGACTGAAGAAGAGATGAAGAATAAGATAAGGGAAATCCTGGAGGTTATGAAGGGATCTTCTCTAGAAACACTAGAAAAATCCTTTGAAACTGAATATAAAATGATAGACGGCTTTGCAAAAATGATGAACGACTATCAAAAAGATAAGGACCCTTTAACTAGCAAGTTTCTAGTTAGGGCAATGGCTATGGCCTTTTCCACATCTGAGACCAATGCAAATATGGGAACTATTGCGGCAGCGCCTACTGCTGGAAGTTCTGGTATTATGCCAGCAGCCTTAATGGCAGCTAAGGAAAAATATGGCTTAGATGACGAGGTTTTGATAAATGGACTATTGACATCAATAGGAATAGGGCAAATTATTGGTAAATATGCAACGTTCGCTGGTGCTGAAGGTGGATGCCAAGCAGAATGTGGATCTGCCAGCGCAATGGCAGCTGCTGCATTAGTTGAGATGCTTGGCGGAAGTCCAGAAGAAGCACTACACGCAGCCAGTATTACACTTATTAATGTAATGGGGCTAGCCTGCGACCCAATAGCAGGACTAGTAGAGTATCCATGTACCTTTAGGAACGCATCAGGAGTTATGAATTCTTTCATATCAGCTGATATGGCCCTTGCAGGTATTAAATCAATTGTTCCCTTTGACGAAGTTTGTCAAGCTATGGGAGAAGTTGGTCACTTGCTACATGAATCTATTAGGGAGACTGGTCTTGGAGGACTTGCAGGCACAAAAACTGGCCAAGAAATTAGGGCTAAGTTTTTAAATATTAAGGAGGATTAAAGAAAATGAAGGAAAAGAAAAAAATAGGTCTAATTCCTAGACTTATTATTGCAATTGCACTTGGTATTCTTGTTGGACAATTTTTACCAGAAGTAGTAACTCAAGTAGCAATTACAATCTCAGGATTATTTGGAAAGTTTTTGAACTTTATAATTCCACTAATGATTATTGCCTTTGTATCTAAGGGTATTGCAGACCTATCAGAAGGTGCTGGAAAACTTTTAGGAGCAACAGTTGCATTAGCTTATGGATCTACACTAATTGCAGGCTCATTATCTTATACAATGGCAAGAAACATATTCCCAAGCTTTATTAAACCAGAGCTTGCAGAAGAAATTCAAAAAGCAACAGCAAATGAAGTTGCACCATTATTTGAAATTCCACTTGGACCTTTCATTGATGTAACAGCAGCACTTGTTCTTGCATTTATGATTGGACTTACAGTTTCTGCCCTAAGAGCTAAAGGATCTGGAGAAGTATTTTACAAAGCTATTAACGAATTTAACGAAATCATAAATCTAGTACTATCAAAATTTGTAATTCCACTACTCCCATTCTTTATTTTTGGTAACTTCTGTAACCTATCATATTCAGGTTCAGTATTTGCAATTCTTGGAATATTCTGGAAGATCTTCATCTGCATCATTGCACTACACCTACTTTATATAATAGTACAATTTTCAGTTGCAGGTGCATACACAGGAAGAAATCCTTTAAAATGCTTAAAGGAAGCAATCCCAGCTTACCTAACAGCGGCAGGTACACAATCATCTGCAGCAACTATTCCAGTTAACGTTGCTTGTAACAGAAAAATGGGTGTTACAGCTCAAATTAGAGAATTCTGTATCCCACTTTGTGCAACAGTTCACTTAGCAGGATCAATGATTACTCTTACAGCTTGTGTATTCACATTACTTACAATGTTTGATATGCCACACTCTTTCCCGCTACTACTTAAGTTTATCGCAGTTCTTGGAGTTGCCATGGTTGCAGCACCAGGTGCGCCAGGTGGAGCAGTAATGAGTGCCCTTCCATTCCTACCAGTTGTTGGAATCGAATCATCAGGAACACTTGCTACAATTTTGATTTCACTTTACCTAACTCAAGACTCTTTTGGTACAGCTTGTAACGTAACAGGCGACAACGCTATTTCAATGGCAGTTGAAAAAATCTATTACAATCACATTGTAAAGAGACCTATCCCAGAAGAAGACTTCGAAGACGGTAGAATAAACCTATAATTTAAAAGCATATTTACCGGAAAAAGCTATGTCATTGACATGGCTTTTTTCTTTTGCAAAATTATTTTTATAAATTTGGTATAATGAAGTAAAGGTTGGTGGAAGACACAAGATGAAGACTGTACTTATTACTGGTGCCTCACGAGGAATTGGAAGAGATATTGCAAGAAGACTTGCAAGAGAAGACTACAGAGTAATTATTAACTACAACAAGTCAGAAAAAGAAGCTAAAGAATTGGAAAAAGAAATTAGAGACATGGGTAAAGACGCCCTTGCCCTAAGAGCAGATGTGAGAAAATTTTCTGAAGTTGAAGACATGTTTAAAGAAGTTGAAAGAAGATTTAAGGGAGTTGACATCCTAATCAACAACGCTGGCATATCTTCTTACGCCCTCTTCCAAGATATTGACGAAGAGACTTGGGACGAGATCTTCGATGTCAATGTAAAGGGAGTTTACAATGCAATTCACGCAGCCCTTCCCTACATGCTAAAGAAGCACTCAGGAAAAATTTTGAACATGACGTCCATTTGGGGAATAGTTGGTGGATCCATGGAGAGTCACTACTCAGCAACAAAGGGTGCCATTAATGCACTTACAAAGGCCCTTGCGCAAGAGCTTGGCTACTCAGGCATAAGTGTTAATGCAGTTGCCCCAGGTGCAGTTGACACACCAATGACAAGAGAGATAGGGACAGACAACCTCTGCATTTTGTCAGAAGACATACCCATGGGTCGACTTGCAACTACAGAAGAGATTGCAGAACTTGTGGCCTTTATGGTATCTGACAAGAACTCCTACATGACGGGACAAATAATTTCTCCCAACGGTGGAATGATTGTCTACTAAGTAAAAATTTTATGCGTGATAAATTTTGATAAATAAATTTTTAAAATAAAAAGAGAAAATAAAAAAATAGAAGCTCTTACAAGAGGAGGTAATATGACAAAGATTTTATATGCCAAGGACTATGTTGAAAAAAAGACTAGGGACCTAGTTGGAAAAGTTGAAAAGTTAAAGGACAAACCAATAATTTCTATTATAAGGGTGGGCGAGGACTATGGATCACTTGCTTACTTGAAGGGGATAAAAAAGTCTGCAGAAAAACTTGGAGTTAGTGTAGACGTAAATGAATTTAAAGAAGATGTAAGTCAGGAAGAAATATTAGACTGCTTAAAGGACTTAAACCAAGATAAAAAAGTTGGAGGCATACTTGTCTTTAGACCTCTCCCAGAGTCCATTGACGAAGATATGATTTCTCTTGCCCTTGATCCAGAAAAGGATATTGACTGCATGAATCCAATTAATAGGGCTAAGGTTTATAGCGGTCACCTTGATGGCTTTATCCCTCTTGCATCAAAGGCAGCCCATGAGCTCTTAGGGTTTTATGGTTACGAACTAAGGGGCAAGGACGTGGTAGTCATTAACCACTCCAATGTTGTTGGCAAACCCCTTGCCATGATTTTGTTAAGCGAACTTGCAACTGTGACAGTTTGCCACGTGGGGACAAGGGACCTTAGAAAGCACACTAAGTCTGCTGATATAATTTTCACTGCTATGGGAAGGGCAGAGACTCTTGACGAAACTTATTTCAAGGAAGATGCAGTTGTTATTGACATAGGAACTTCAAAGAATAAGGAAGGCAAGTATCGTGGCGACATTGATGAAGAAGCTGTCATGGGAAAGATTGGAGCCTTCTCTCCAGTGCCTGGTGGAATAGGAAGCATAACAAACCTCCTACTTCTTGAGAATGTAATTAACTATTACTTGTGAGTAAAATTTTATAAATGAAAAATTTATCCCTCCTTAGTGGAGGGTTTTTTATTGGAAATTTGTTATAATTGACTTAATTGATGTAAAGGAGAAATCTATGATAACAAATAAGGTAATTTTAGTTAGGCCCTACGCCTTTAATTTTAATACAGAGACAGCTGTGGACAATGTCTACCAAGTTAGCCCAGACAAAACTTCTGAGGAAGAAATTCAAGAGAGGGCTTTAAAAGAATTTGATAGAGCTGTGGAAGCTTTACGTGAAAAAAATATTCATGTTGATGTCATCGAAGACTTTGACGATAAGACACCAGATTCAATTTTCCCCAACAATGTCTTTGTAACCTTCCCTGGCAAAATTTTTATTTCGGAAATGTACACAGACAATAGGAATGAAGAGTACGATAAAATCCTTCCACAACTTAAGAAGATTCTTGACTACGACAAGGCAGAAATAGTTGACTTCAGAAATAATGAAGGTAGGGTCCTTGAAGGAACTGGGGCTGTAGTAATAGACAGGTGGAACAAGATCTGCTACGGAAGTCTTTCAAAGCGTTGTGACAAGGGAGAATTTTTAAAATTTTGCAAGGCCTTTGACTTGAAACCTGTTTACTTTAGGTCCAAGGACAAGGGAACTTACATCTATCACACCAATGTCTTGATGATGGTGGGAGAAAAGTTTGCAATTATTGCAGATGACTTAATAGTAGAAAATAAGGAGGAAGTTCTAAAGGCCTTAAGAGAGTCGGGTAAGGAAATAATTTCTCTCAACCAAAAAGAGTTTGATAACTTTGCAGGAAATTCTATTGAATTAAAGGGCCATGACAAAAACATTCTTGTTATAGCTCAGTCAGCCTATGACCACCTTAGAAAAGAAAATATAGAAAAAATTGAAAAACAGGATGAGATCCTTCCAATTGATGTTGAAACAATTTCAAAATATGGTGGTGGATCAATTAGGTGCATGATTGCCGAAAACTTTTTTGACATAAGGGAGGGTTGATATGGATTTATTAAAATGCCTGGCTTTTATAATTTTTGCCATCTTTTGGGCAAGACAAGTCCCCGAAAATTATAAAATATATAAGGAAGACAAGTCATGGGAAAATTTTTTGATACTATTAGGAAAATTTTTAATGGTCATAGCCTCAATAATTTTGGCAATTGGAGTTTATGTATAAAAGCAAGAGGGAAGTCAAGTGAAGAAAAAAATCATAAATATAATAGAAATTATTCTTGTGATAATCTTGCTCACAAGTCTTTACAGGATTTACAACTACAACAAGGAAGACAAGAACTTTAAGTCTGCCACAAGAGAAGTCCAAGAAAAATTTGAGAGAGAAGAAGTTAAAACTTCTGATTCAGGACTTGATGAGAAAAAGAAAAGGGACCAAGAAGCCATAGAAAAAATTGAGGGCCTGAGAAAAGACTACCCTTCTGTTGTTGGTTGGATAAGGGTTGGTGGAACAGACATAGACTATCCCATAGTCAAGGGAAGTGACAACGACTACTACCTAAACCACAATTACAAGGACGAGTACAATGTCTTTGGTGCCATCTTCATGGACTATAGGAACAAGGAAGACTTCTCTGACCAAAACACAATTATCTACGGTCACAACAATCAACGTGCCGGTAATTTTAAGGACCTTCACAAGTATGAGGATAAAGATTTCTTTAATGAAGACAGGTTTATAGAAATTTATTCCCTCAATGGTTACAAAAGATACAAGGTCTTTGCAGTTTATAATGCTGACCCTTATGATAAGTTTAGGAGTCCTTCTTATAGTGAGGAAGAAGGCAAAAATCTCTTGGCTTACATCAAGGAGAGGAATCTTGTAAGTGGGGTCATGCCAGAAGAAATAAAGGACATGCTAACCCTACAAACTTGCTCGCCAGGAGACACAAGGCTTGTGGTTCAAGGAATTTTAGTAGAAGATTAAAAAGTCGCCTTAGGGCGATTTTTTTATGTGAATTTTTATTGATTAGCAATTAAATACTAGCTAGTAACAAATCATAAGTTCATAGGAAAATAGGACTTAATAAAAAACTACAAGTCTATAAAAAATTACAAGCCTATGAAAAAGTGTAAGTTTATAAAAAAATGCAAGCTCATAAAAAATTACAAAGTCATAAAAAATAATAAACAAAAAAAGATATTTTCCTTTAATTTACAAAAGTTGCAAAGATTGTTATAATATAAACAATTAGGAGGTGTTAATTTGCCGAAGAATGCAAGGGGTATTTCCGAAACTGTAATAAGGAGAATGCCAGTTTATCACAGGTACTTAAAAGAACTCATAGAAGATGGAGTTGAGAGAGTTTCTTCAAAGGAACTTAGTGGACTCACAGGTTTTTCTGCTTCGCAAATTAGACAGGACTTAAATAATTTTGGGGGATTTGGCCAACAGGGATATGGTTACAACACCAAGGCCCTTAAAGACCAGATTGATAAAATTCTTGGAATAGACAAGTCTTACAAGAGCATAGTTATTGGTGCTGGTAGATTGGGACAGGCCATTGCTAGATACAATGGATTTAGAGATTCTGGTTTTAATGTGATTTCACTTTTTGATATCAAGGATGACATAGATGACATAAGTGGGATTAAGGTCCGCAAGATGGAGGACTTGGAAAAATACATAAGAGATGAAGGAGTAGATGTTGCCATTATCACTGTGCCTAGAGAAGTTTGTGAAGACGTGGCAAAGAGAGCGATTGACGCAGGTGTAAGAGGAATTTGGAACTTCGCACCCTACGACTTAAAGGGACCAGAAGGCATTGTAGTTGAAAACATAAGACTTAACGATTCACTTCTAACCCTATCTTATTTTATGAAAGAAATTAGCTGACCTATTATTTTATAATAGGTTTTTTATTTATAGGAGTTTTGTTTTTAATGAAGATAAATTTTGATGAAGGTCTTTGCAAGATTAGTGACCTAGAGGAGTTTGATCCCAGAGATATTTTCACTTGTGGTCAAGCCTTTAGGTGGTATGAAGAAGAGGACGGGTCCTTTACCTTTGTAACTCATGGCATAGTTGCCAATGCAAAAAAAGTTGGAGATGAAATAATTCTAAAGGGAGTGGATGAAAAGTCCTTTGAAGAAATTTTTTATGACTACTTTGACCTTTCTCGTGACTACAAACTTGTAATGGAAGAGCTTGCCCAAGACGAGGTCATGAAAGATGCCACAGACTATGGCAAGGGGATAAGAATATTAAATCAAGACAAGTTCGAGACAATTATTTCCTTTATAATTTCTGCCAACAACCAAATACCTAGGATCCAAAAGGCAATTGAAAAAATTTCAGAAATGTATGGTGATTATCTTGGAGAAGATAAGAATAGAAAATACTATGCTTTCCCGAGTGCTCAACAGCTTGCCCTTGCCAAGCCAGAGGACCTTCGTGAGTTTGCAAGAGTTGGCTTTCGTGACAAGAGGATAGTTGAAGCCTCAAAGCTAATTGCATCAGGTCAAGTTGACATAGAAAGGATTTCTGAAATGGACCTAGAAGATGCCAGAAAGGAACTGCAAACTCTTCCAGGAGTGGGACCAAAGGTTGCCGACTGCATCCTCCTCTTTGCCTTTGACAGAAAGGAGTCCTTCCCAGTTGACGTTTGGATAAAGAGGGTTATGGAAGAATTATACTTAAAGGAAGTTACTCCAAAGTCCAAGATTGCCACACGTGGCAGGGAAGTCTTTGGTAAGAATGCAGGCTTTGCCAACCAATATCTCTTTTATTACGGAAGAGAAAATAAGTTGGGCAAATAATTTTATAAACTTATAATAAACTAAGAAAGACTGAGTTTTTTTATGACTCAGTCTTTTTTGATGAACTTCTATTTATTATTTTAAAATTTTAATTTATTTTCAAAAGGGAATTACTTTTGAAAAATTTCCAACTTTTCTATCCTATCAAAGGCTTCGTTGATTTTGTCCTTGTTAACTGTTACGGCAATTCTTATGAAGCCGTTGCCAGCAGAACCAAAGGCTTTACCGTCTATTAGGTTTACGTGAGCCTTTTCTAAAATCTCTTTCACAACTTCATCAGTTGTCATGCCTGGTACAGAAATTTTTGGGAAGATGTAAAAAGTTCCCTTAGGTCTCATAACTTCTACATGCTTTAGTTTTTTTAGTCTGTCGTAGGCAAGATACATCCTCTCCTTGTACTCTTCGGCAAGGGGTGGGCAGATCCTCTTTCTTTGATTAATTCCAACAACCCCTGCATACTGACAAAGTGTTGGGACAGAATAAACTGTGTTTGTGTGAATGGCAGTCATGGACTTGATAAGGTCCTTGTGGGCAACTATAGCGCCAAGTCTCCAACCAGTCATTACATAGTCCTTGGACATGGAGGAGATAGAAATTACCCTCTCAAAGTTCTTGTCCCACTTGATCATTGGAGTGAAGTGAGACTCGTAGGAGTAAATTGTGTAGATGTCGTCACAAATAACTAAGATGTCGTGCTTAACTGCAAGGTCATAGATTGCCTTTAGGGTCTCGTCACTATAGACTGCTCCCGTTGGATTGTTGGGAGTGTTTATTATAATGGCCTTAGTTTTTTTATTTATTAATTTTTCAAGTTCTTCTGGAATTATGTCAAAATCATTTTCGAATTTTGTGTCATAGAAGACAGTCTTACCTCCAGACATGTCGATTTGGTCTGGGTAGACGCTGAAGTAGGGTGAAGGAACTATAACTTCGTCGCCTTCTTCTAAGAGGGCTTGAAGGATTAAAAACATTCCCTCAGTTCCTGACATAGTAATCATAACTTCATCAGGATCGCAAGAAACTCCAAAGTCTTCTTTATAAAAACTTGCTACGGCTTCTCTTAAACCTATGTAGCCTTGTGGATCTTCGTAGTGAGTGTGACCTGCCATTTGTGAGTCGTAGGCTTCTTTTATTATTGCCTCGTCAGTCATGAGGTCGGGGTCACCAACACCAAAGTTAATAAAGTCTGGATAGATGCTAGAGTAGTCTACAGCATAAATTGATTCTTCTACATTTCTATATTTTTCACGGATGAATTTCTTCATAAAAACCTCCTTTTAATACTAATAATTTATTCTAACATAAACGGATATTTTATTAATGCCAATGTTTTAATTCCTTAATTTAATAGAACCTCTGTGATATAATTAAATTAATATAAATAAAATTTTATAGGAGGAATCCTTTTGGATAAAATATTAGTAAAATCAAAGGGCCCACTTAAGGGCAAGGTTAGAATTTCAGGTGCAAAGAACGCAGCTCTTCCAATTTTAGCTGCAACAATTCTTGGAACAGAAGAAATTGTTTTGGAAGACGTGCCTGAGTTAAAGGACGTTGAAATCATTACAGAAGTTCTTAGAGGGCTTGGACTTAAAATAGAAAAAGATGGCAACAAGCTTGTAATTGATCCAAGTGGCCTTAACTCTTATGAAACTGACTACGAACTCATGAGCAAGATGAGGGCATCCTTCCTTGTTATGGGACCACTTCTTGCTAAGTTAAACAAGGCCTATAACTCCCTACCTGGTGGCTGCAACATTGGCTCAAGACCAATTGACCTTCACTTAAAAGGCTTTAAGGCCCTAGGTGCAAACATAGAAATGACTCACGGAGAAATCAAGGCTGAGTGCGACAAGCTTGTGGGCACAAGAATCTATCTTGACTTCCCGTCAGTTGGAGCAACAGAAAATATTATGACAGCTGCAGTCCTTGCTGAAGGCGAAACTATTATGGAAAACTGTGCCATGGAACCAGAAATTGTTGACCTTGCAAACTTCCTTAACAAAATGGGAGCCAAGGTAATGGGTGCAGGAACTTCTACAATAAAAATCAAGGGCGTAGAAAAGTTAAGAGGTTGCACTCACCAAATTATTCCAGATAGGATTGAAGCGGGAACCTTTATGGTAGCTGCGGCAATTACTGGTGGAGACATAACTATTGAAAATATAATAACATCCCACCTAAAACCAGTTATAGCAAAGTTAGAAGAAACTGGTGCAAAGGTAATAGAAAATGGAGACACTGTTAGGGTTGTAGGGACAGATGATATTAAACCAATTGAAATAAAAACCCTACCTCATCCAGGTTTTCCAACAGACTTACAAGCACAATTCATGGCCCTTTTAACTCAAGCCGAAGGACAATCTTCTATTATAGAGACAGTTTTTGAAAATCGCTTCATGCACGCAGAAGAACTTAAGAAGATGGGTGCAAAAATCAAAGTAGTAGATAGAGAAGCTATACTATTGGGTAAGAACAAACTATACGGATCCAAGGTTGCTGCAACAGACTTAAGAGCAGGAGCTGCCCTTATACTTGCAGGACTAGTTTCTGAAGGAGAAACTGAAATCTCTGAAATTCACCACATCGACAGGGGTTATGAAAAAATCGAAGAGAAATTTAGAAATCTTGGAGCAGATATAAAAAGAGTCTAAGAAAGGAAGATGATAATGAAGAAAAGAGTAATTATTGGAATGCTTTTAGTGCTTTCGCTGTTTATGACGGCTTGCTCCTCTAAGGACAAGTCAGGAGAAGAAGGAAAGGTATTAAAAGTTGCAGTTTCTGAAGATACTACAACGCTTGAGCCTAATGCACTAAATGATGATTACGCAGAAAATATTTTAATTCAAGTTTATGATACTTTAGTAAAGAGAAACGCAAAGGGCGAACTTGTAAATTCACTTGCAGAATCAATTGAAAACCCAGACCCACAAACTTTTAAGATTAAATTAAGAGATGGAGTTAAGTTTTCTGATGGAAGCCCACTTACTGCTGATGATGTAATTTTTACACTTCAAAGAGCAGCAGGAAGTGAAAAGTTTAAATCTTTTTATGGCAAGATAGATCCAAATTCCTACCAAAAGGAAGATGATTTAACTTTTTCCTTTAAGTTAACTGAACCAGACGCTGCCTTTTTAAATTCACTATCACACCCAGCTGTGTCTATTGTGTCTAAGGCCTATGTAGAAGGTGGAGCAGACCTTGCTACTGCACCAATGGGAACTGGACCTTTCGTATTAGATGAATGGGTTCAAAATGATCATGCGACTTTCTCAGTAAATGAAAATTATTGGGGAGACAAGCCAAGTATTGCTGGCATCGAAATGAAGGTAATACCAGAAGCTTCACAAAGAATTATTGAACTTGAATCTGGTGGAGTTGACCTTGCATATAAAATCGACCCATCAGAAATTCCTAATATAGAAGAAAACAAGGATTTAACTCTTTACAGAAAATTAGATAACTCAGTTCACTTCATTGGATTTAACATGGACAAGGCTCCTTTCGACAAGAAGGAAGCAAGAGAAGCTATGGTAAATGCAATTGACATGAAGACAATTTTTGAAACTGTTTATATGAATAGTGGAAAGCTTGCAACAAGTCCAATTAACCCTAACTTCAAATATTCTATAGCAGATTCTCTTGAAGCAAACAAAGTTAACAAGGAAAAGGCAAAGGAACTTTTTGCTGCTGCAGGAGTAGGGGAAGGCACAAATATTTCCATCTACACATCTGACAACACTCAAAGAGTCAATGTTGCAACTATGATGCAAGCCCAATTGAAGGAATATGGAATTGGTCTTAACATAGAAAGACTTGAGTGGGGCGCTTTCATGGATGCCTTAAAGAGAAAAGAGCACAACATGTTTATCATGAGCTGGAACCCATCAATTGTGGATGCCCACTATGAACTTTTCCAACCTTTCCATTCATCAAACAAGGGCCAAGGACCAAACTTTATGTACTTTGGAAATGAAGAACTTGATAATTTAATAAAAGAAGGTCTTTCAACAGTTGATGATGCAAAGAGAGCAGAAATTTACAAGAGGGCTCAAGAGATTATAAATCAAGAATATCCATGGTTATACATTTGCTATGGTGAAACACTTGTGGCAGCTAACAGTAGAGTAGAAGGACTTCAACTACTTCCAAAATATCCACAAGAACTTAAAGATGTAACTTTATTAGAAAAATAATTTTTTTGAAATTCACCAAGTTCTTATTTGGTGAATTTCGTCTTTTCTAGGAAAGAAAGGATTAGATATGACAAAATATATTTTAAAGAGACTCTTAATTTTAATACCTACTCTCTTGGGAGTAAGTTTTATAGTCTTCTTGCTCCTCTATCTTTCTCCAGGTGATGCTGCCCTTGCTGCAGCTGGACCCAATGCACCTAAGGAAACAGTAGAGGCAATAAGAGAGAGCCTTGGACTAAATGAACCCTTCCTGGTTCAATATGGTAATTACTTAAAAAACTTGGTCCTCCACTTTGACTTGGGAACAAGTTACCAATCAGGGAGGTCTGTTACGGCAGCTCTTTTAAGAGTTTTTCCAACAACAATAAAACTTGCAGGCGGTGCCCTTATTATTGCAATTGTAATGGGGATATCCTTTGGAGTTCTTGCAGCCTTAAAGAAAAACAGCTTTATAGATTCTATAATCACAGCCTTTGGAATGGTGGGCCTTGCCATGCCAATCTTTTGGTCAGGCCTTTTACTTATAATAATTTTTTCTACTAAGTTAAAGATTTTGCCAGCTTCAGGATTTTCATCTATTAAGCAGATGATCCTCCCTTGGTTTGCCCTGGGTTTTCAATCCTCTGCTGTTATTATGAGGATGACAAGGTCGGCAATGTTAGATGTCTTGGACAAGGACTACATTAGGACAGCCTATGCCAAGGGACTTTCAAAGTCCAAGATTATTTTTGTTCACGCCCTAAAGAATGCAATGATTCCAGTTATAACTACTATTGGACTCCAAGCTGGTGGACTTCTTGGTGGAAGTATTTTGACAGAGACGATTTTTTCTATTCCTGGTATTGGAAGACTAATGGTTGATTCCATAAAGACTCGTGACTACCCAATAATACTTGGAGCAATTATGCTCATAGCCATAGTTTATTCAGTGATTTCTATTGTGGTTGACATCCTCTATGGATTTATAAATCCTAGAATTAAGTCAGAGTACAAGTAGGTGGACTATGATAAAGAGATTTAAAACATTTTTTAATTATTACAGTAGGAACAAGATAGCAGTCTTTGCCCTTGGGATTTTAATTTTAATAATTCTTGCGGCAATTTTTGCTGACTTCATAGCACCCTACGACTACACAGAACAGTTCCCAAAAGACAACTTCTTGAGACCAAGCTCTGAACACTTAATGGGGACAGACAATTTTGGTAGAGATATATTCTCAAGAGTCCTAAAGGGAGGACAAATTTCTCTTAGGATTGGATTTTCTTCTGTAATTATTTCTACATTTATTGGAGTTATAATTGGGGCCTTCGCAGGTTATTATGAAGGAGTCTTTGACGCCATAATCATGAGGGTCATGGACACAATCTTATCTATCCCACAACTTGTTCTTGCAATTGCTCTTGCAGCAGCTCTTGGTGGTGGAATGAGAAACCTAATCTTAGCAGTTTCCCTTTCATCAATACCATCTTATGCAAGGATTGTCAGGAGTCAGGTTATGGCTGTGAAGAACTTAGAATATATTGAATCGGCAAGGCTTGCTGGAGTTAAAACCTTTAAATTAATTTTTGCAGAAATTCTTCCCAATTGTTTTGCACCAATAATTGTTCAAGCAACAATTGGAGTGGGTACTGCAATCCTATCAGCAGCTTCACTTTCCTTTATAGGAATGGGAATTATGCCACCGGAAGCAGAGTGGGGTCAAATGCTTTCTGAGGGAAGGGCTTATATAAGGAACTATCCTCACATTACCCTATTCCCAGGTATGGCCATTGCCTTAACTATTTTAGTCTTAAATATAGTTGGCGATGCCCTAAGAGATGCCTTTGATCCAAAGTTCAGGAGGTAGTATGTTATTAGAAATAAAAGACCTTGAAGTTTTTTTCAAAAGCTCCCAAGGTATTGTCAAAGCAGTAAACAAAGCAAATATAAATACTCGTGATGGTAAGACAACTGCCATTGTAGGAGAAAGTGGTTCAGGCAAGTCCGTGACCTCTCTTGCCATTATGGGTCTTCTTGACAAGTCATCTCTTGAAAAAATTTCTGGAGAAATAAATTTTGAAGGCAAGAATTTACTTAAGTCTTCTCCCGAAGAGCTAAGACGTATTAGGGGGAATGAAATCTCCATGATCTTCCAAGAGCCCATGACTTCACTTAACCCAGCCCTAAAGGTTGGCTACCAAATGTCAGAGGTTTTTAGGACTCACTTTAAGATGGATAAGAAGACTGCCAAAGAAAAGTCCATAGAGATGATAAAAAAAGTTGAGATCCCTAGACCAGAGGAAGTTTACAACTCATACCCCCACGAACTTTCTGGTGGGATGAGGCAGAGGATTATGATTGCCATGGCCCTATCATCATCTCCTAAGCTCTTAATAGCTGACGAACCGACAACAGCTCTTGACGTTACAATCCAAAAGGAAGTCCTAGAACTCATGAAGAAATTAAAGGAAGACATGAACACTTCCATTATTTTCATAAGTCATGACTTGGGAGTTGTATCTGATATCGCAGACTATGTCAATGTAATGTACGCAGGTAAGCTTGTGGAAAGAGCCAAGGCTGAAGATATTTTCAAAAGGCCTCTTCATCCCTACACAAGGGGACTTATTAAGGCTATACCAAGTGCCCACAAGAAGAAGGATGAGCTCTACACAATTAGGGGATCAGTTCCCAACCCAATAGGGCTTCCTGACTGCTGCAACTTCTGTGACAGGTGCGACGAGAAAATGAAAATTTGTGAAGAAAAGGCTCCTGAAGAAGTTGATGTTGACGGACAAAAGGTAAGCTGCTTCTTGTACAGGTGATACTATGGAAGATAAAATAATTTTACAAGTTAAGAACTTAAACAAGGAATTCAATATTGGCAAAAAAAATACTCTAAAAGCAGTTAATGATATTTCCTTTGACCTTAGGACTTCGCACACTCTTGGCGTAGTTGGAGAAAGTGGGTCTGGTAAGTCAACTCTTGCAAGGTGCATTATGGGACTCTATCCAGATGCCACAGGCCAGATAATTTACAAGGGAAAAAATATTTTAGAAGAGAACCAAAGGGAACTAAAAGAATATAGGAAAGACGTTCAAATGATTTTTCAAGATCCCTACTCATCACTTAACCCAAGAAAAAAATGCAAGGACATAATTGCATCGGGCATAAGAAATCTTTTGGGAGAAAGGGATAAGGACAAGATTCACAAAAAAGTTTTGGATACCATGGAAATTTGTGGCCTATCAGAATACCACATGGAGAGGTACCCTCACGAGTTCTCGGGAGGACAAAGACAGAGAATTTCTATTGCCAGAGCCCTTGCCGTTGATCCAAAAATAATTATCGCTGACGAACCAACTTCAGCCCTTGACGTTTCCATCCAGGCCCAAATTATTAATTTGATGGAAGACCTTCAAAGAGACTTAGGACTAAGTATGATTTTCATTTCCCACGACCTTTCAGTAGTTAGGCACGTGGCAGAAGAAGTTCTCGTAATGTATCATGGCGACTGTGTGGAGTACGACGAGTCAGAAGAAATTTTTGAAAACCCAAAGATGGACTACACAAAAAAACTTTTGTCATCAGTGCCAGGCAAAAAGTTGGCTGCCCTTGATGAGATATAAGATGTGTGGAAAATTTTAAGATTGGGTATTATAATTAAATAAATTAGATAAAACTGTAGGCTGCTACAGTTTTTTATTTTGTAGGTGAAAAGATGCAGGACTTTGACGATAAAAAAATTTTTTATAGTGATGAAGATAATAATTTTGATCTTCCTCTTGATTTAATACAAGATATTTATGATAAAAGAGAAGATGATATGTCTTTGAGTTCAAGTGATAAGCTTGAGTCGCAAAAGGCAATTGATGATGAATCTTTCATCGATGATACTTGCGAGACTTGTCATCAAGTTGATGAAGAAGATAAAGAAGAGAATCAAAGAGAGGAAATAGATTTAGAAAATGATTATGACCAGGACTCCTATTATCTTGAGAGGATTGATGAAGTCCAAGAAATTTTGGAAGAAATCTGCGAGTCCATACCAGCCTATGCTTTTGACCATCTAAATGGTGGTATAATCTTATCAGAAGATAAGAAGTACCACGCCGAGGCCCGCAATGATGATCTATTAATAATGGGAGAGTATCAAAGGTCTATTCTTGGAAACATGATAAAAATTTACTACGGGTCCTTTATGGAGATGTACAGATTTTCATCGAGAGATAGGCTGAAGGAAAAACTTGAAGAAGTTCTCCTCCACGAGTTCACCCACCACTTAGAATTTTTGGCAAATGAGTGGGGACTTGTCATTGAAGACGAAAAGTTTTTAGAAGAATATAGAAAAGGGATAGATAATGAATAAAATTTTAGGATATTTTTATAAGGGTTTGGGGAAATTTTTAGACCTCCTCTTGACCTTCTTAATTGTAATAGTAAATATTGCCGTGGATCTCTTCTCGGCAGTGAGAAGATTTTTCTTGTACATAATTTCTATGGGAGGCTGCTTAATAATATTTTTGCTTTTAAATCCCTTTGCATGGAGGGGCTTGGCGAGAAATGAATGGCTCTCAACTCTAATAGTCTTGGCAATATTTGTGCCAATACTAGGGAACGTGTCAGAATCCTTCTTGAAGTATGCCCACTACGTTGTGACAGAATTTTTCTACGACAGGGCAGACCACTATCTCCTTGGCAAAGAAAATGAATTTGAAAACATCTCTGGCTACGGAAGAGCTTACTGGGAAAAGAAGGAAAGAGAAAGAATTAAGGCAGAAGAAGAGAAGAGAAGACAAAGAGAAGAAGAGTATAGACAAAGGTTTGAGGACTTTGGGGGCTTTACTTGGACAACTTTTGACGACTTCTCACAATTTGAAGAATTCTTTAGGCAAGCAGGCTATGGAGGATTCTATGAAAACCAAGGTGGATCCTATGGCAACAACTATGGAGGCTCTTATGGTGGGTCTTCATCATCTGGAGGCTACGGCTTCAAGGACCAATACGAATCTGCCTGCGACACTCTGGGAGTAAACTACACAGCAGACAAGTATGAAATCAAACTTGCCTACAGGAAGATGGCAAAAAAATATCACCCTGACCTTAATAAGGAAGAGGGAGCAAAAGAAAAATTCCAAAAGATAAATGCAGCCTACGAATTCTTAAACGATACAAATGTGGAAATGTATAAGAAGATGACTGGGGCAAATTAATTTTATTTGATATGAAAATTTAGACAAAAAGAAAGGACCGCGAGGGTCCTTTTTTGGTGTTTAGATTTTTAAATTTTATAACTATCTAATTTATAAGAAAAATGTTTTAACTAACTGCGAAAAAATTATTTAATAATTTCTTCTGCCATCTTATAAAATTCGTTTACGTCCATATTATCTCCAGCCATTAAGGCATATTGGATTCCTTTGTAGTCAAAGATTAGGTGCTTTGAAGCATCTTCTTCTCTTTTATCTGAACCAATAGCTAGGTTAAAGAAAGGATCCTTCTTTGATCTTTCAAGTTCTTCTTTTGTCGCATCTTTTTCATCTGGTAAAACGACACTTTCCAACCTTGAATAATAAACTGGCACGCCCTTAATATCTCTCATTTCATGATAAAATTGTTCATCAACAGTTTTTGAATTGTCGGGACGTTTGTCAATTGAGAGCATTACTATATCGCCATCAGCATTTTTATAGTCTACATCAATTGCCTTTCTCTTATTTAGTTTTGATCCAGCATCATCAATATCTGCTATATTATCCATTGTGATTCCATCAAACTTATAGTCTCCTAAACTTTCTGGGGCATAGGCATCGAAACCAGCCTTCTTTTCTGCCTTGGCCATGTCAGTATAGTTTGTGTAGTTATAAAATGATGTTGAAGATGAAATTGTTCCTGTAATTTTTCCTGTTGCAAAGACGCCCACTGAAAGGACAAGGGCAGCAGCTGCTACTAATACAAATCTTTTTTTCATTTTAAATTCTCCTTTTTCTCCTTGCGAATTGATCTCTAAATCAATTTTATTTTTAAGATAATCAGAAGGAGAAGAACTTTCAACAGACTTATTGAGTTCATTTTTTATATACTTATCAAAATCTTTCATAATAACTCTCCTTCATATTCTTCATTTGTTTTTAAAAGTTCTTTCTTTAAATTTCTTCTGGCCCTATAAAGTCTTGACTTCACTGTACCATGGAAGGTCTTGCAAATCCTGGCGATTTCCGCTATGGTAAAGTCGTTGTAGTAATAGAGGACTAGGACTTCTCTTTCCTTTTCCTTTAAGTTCATGAGGGCATCTTGGATCTCTGACCTTTCTGCAAAGTCATCTTCTCCAAGATAAGTAGGACTCTCTTCAGCCTTATCAAGTACAAATTCATCGGGCAATTCCCTCTTCCTCTTCTTGTATCTTGTGTAGGAAGTGTTCTTTAAAATTGAAAAGATCCAGGGCCTTAATTTTTCAAAATCAGAAAGAGTTTTTATATTATTGTAAATAGAAACAAAAGTGTCTTGGAGGACATCTTCTGCGTCTTCCTTCTTGCCCAAGATTAAGAGGGCAGTCCTATATAATACTAAGTAGTATTCCTGGTAAAGGAGGTCAAAGGAATCTTTGTCGCCAACTTTTAATTTTTCAAAATCTTCTTTTGTAAATTTTATTTCACGATTCATTTTATCCTCCTCTCTTAGATGCATCTACTTATAAGACTATTTAGGACACAAAAAGGTTCATTTAATTAAAAAGATTATAAAAAAATCTCCACGCCTCGGTGGAGATTCTTAGTTTAAAGTTTTATTTGAGATCCAGCCCTTTATAGTGTCTTGTGAAATTGCATTTTTAACTTCAACATGGCACCAGATTCTTTGACCTTGTTCGATTTTTGTTTCAAGGACATAAAGCTCAGTTCCCTTTTCAAGGATTTTAACAAGGCCTGAGTCAACACTTGGCTCGACTCTCAGGTTGGCCTTTTCAGTTACAACAGTCCTGTAAGTGTGAAGGAGGTCAGAAGCTTTTTTAGCAGTTTCTGCTGCATCCTTATCACTTTCTTCTTTTTCGAAGTTTTCTTTTTGGTTTTCGTCTCCTTGCAAACTGTTGGCGCTTTCAATTTCTCTTTTTAACCTTGCCGCCTTAGCTGAATCGGGCACAACATTTAAATAGGAATTCAAAAGTAAAAGTGCATCAGTCCTATTAGTTGCATAGGATGATTTAACTTCATTTAAGATTATATTTTCTATGGAAAGAAGCTTGTCTTGTGCCGACTTATAATTTTTCTCGTCCTCTTGGATTACCTTTTTATAATTGTAGGCAGCGTCGATGTAGTCGCCTTCTTCAAAATAACTGGAAGCCCTTTGGAAGGACTCATCTGATGCTACAAGCTTTTTAAGTTTTTCCATTTCATTTAAGATTTCTGGACTTGTCTTGTCCTTTGTCGCAGAATTATACATTTCAAGAGCCTGATGGTAGTTGCCACTTAGGGCAAGACCTCTGGCATCTTCAATCTTGCTTGCGTTTCTTTCTTTCTTCACTACGTTCAAGGCGAAGATTGAGACAATAGACAAGAAGATGAGGAAGACAAGGGTAAAAAATATTTTTTTCCAAGGGATAGACCTTGGTTTTTTTGGTGCTTCTTCATTGGTCCTGTCAAACTTTAGACTCTCTGTAGTTGGAGCAATCTTGGAAAGGTTGGTTTGGGTCAAGTGGGTCTCAAGAGTTTTTAAATTTATCCCATCAGTTGTCCTTGTGTTTTCTATAACATTTAAAATTTTAGAATTTATCAGGGCCTCTGTGAGGTTATTTAAGACGAAACTCTTGTTTCTGCCGCAAAACTCACACTCGCTAGTCTCATTTTCATTTATAAAGCCGCAGGCACAACGCCAAAAATCCATTTGGTTTTCGCCGTAGGTTTTGATTCCATCTCCAAGGGTTTCCTTTATTTGGGCCCTCTTCTTTTCAGGAATAACAGGGAGATTAATTTCAAATTTTTTGTCACCACAAGTAATATTTTTTCCGTCAGCAGTGTATTTTGAAATATAAATATCAATGGCCCTTGCCTCGTGAAATCTCTCATCCAAGATAAAGGGATCTAAGAAGTAACGAGTGAAGGGTGCAATATTAACAGCCTGTTGAAAATAAAATTCACGACCATTAAAGAGGTATGACCTTTCAATGGACTTGAACTTAACAGCAAATTCAATGTTAGTGACAAAAGAGTCTTGGGCATTTAACACGTCAATTGCTAGGGCAAAGTCACCAGATGTTAGCTCTGCATTCGCTATTTGAATTTTTTCACTTGTATTAAAGCTAAGCTTTGTGGGTAGGGTTCTAAAAAAACTCATAAAGACTCCTTTCAATTTATCAAATAAATTATATTATATTTAAAAAACTTTTACAATAAGCCGCCTATTTACTAAAATTCTCCCATGTCCTATAATTTAATTAGAATACGAATTAACACAATAAAGAGAATTTTTATATAAATGGAGGTAAAAAATGAAAGTTTTAATGGGTCATGGCTTAGCGAGAAAATACGGAGAGAGAATAGAAAAACTAGGCTACCAAGTCCTAAGCTACGATGAAAAAAATCCCAACGAAAAGTCTGACTACGGCGAAGATATTTTAATTGGCGCCATAGACTTGAAAAAGATAAACTACAAGGAACACAAAAATTTAAAATATATATTTTTAACCTCAGTTGGCATAGACTTCCTTGACCTAGACTACATCAAGGAAAAAGAAATAACCCTATCCAACAACAACGGAGCCTACGACGACCCCATAGCAGAGTGGATAGTCTACGGACTTCTACAAATAAATAAAAACGATAGAAGAAACATAGAAAATCAAAAAGAAAAACTTTGGAAGAAGAGGTCCTTCGCCTACAATCTCTATGGAAAGAAAGCCCTCTTTATGGGGACAGGGAGCATAGCAGTAGCAGGAGCAAAAAGACTCAAGGGCTTCGAAATAGAATTAAATGGATTTAATACAAGTGGCAGGAAGGTTGAACCCTTTGACAACGTCTATTCACTAGAAGAACTTGACAGGATTTTGCCAGAGATGGACTACCTAATCATGTGCCTTCCTGAAACAGAAAAGACCCACCGAATTCTAAATGCAGATAGATTTAAAAGATTAAAAGATGGAGTGGTGGTAGTAAACATTTCAAGAGGATCAACAATAGATGAGGCAGCCCTAGTTGATGCAATAAAATCAGGCAAGGTAAGAGGGGCAGCCCTAGACGTCTTCGAAGAAGAACCCCTAAGCAAAGACTCAGAACTTTGGGAGTTAGAAAATGTCTACATCTATCCACACATCTCCTTCGCCTGCGAAGACTTGGGAGCAAGACAATTTGCCACAGCCTACCAAAACCTCAAAGCCTTGAAGAATGCCGGCGACTTCAAAAATATAGTAGACTTCGACAAGGGATATTAAAATTTATTTTAAATTAAAAATTTTTGAGGTGGTTTTATGCTAGATAAATTGTACGCACATATTGATAGGGACAAGATAGAAAAGAAGCAAAGTCTTTACACTCATCTTTTAAAAACTGGACTTGAGGCAAAGAAGATAGGCGAAAAAGTTGATATGGGAAATATTAGCTTTCTAACAGGACTTCTCCACGACATAGGCAAGGCCAGCCTTGACTTCCAAGATAAAATCATAAAAAATTCAAATAAAAAAGTAGACCACTCAAGCCTTGGTGGTCTATTTGTCGTGAAAATTTACAAGTCAGTTTTTGATGAAATCTGGGATAGTAAAGACCAATCTATTTTAGAATTGAGAAGTGTCTTAGAAAAAGATAAATTGACAGTCTTGGACTTAAGCGACTATATAAATATTTTGATTTATACAATTATGTCCCACCATGGACAATACGACATGGTGAGGAAGAATGAAGACATGGACTATGTTTTGACTAGTCTTGATAGGCTGAAAAAAATTGAAAAGTCCCCTTATAGGTTTGGAGAAACTTCGAAAGGAAGTCTTGGTATTGATGACTTCTATGAGGAAGTAGATAAGTTTTTTGAATCAAAAGGCATTTATGTAAAGGATTTATTTTGTCAGGGGTTTTTAGAATATTTTGAAATAATAAAAAAATTAAAGGACTCTGCCAAAGAATATTCAGAGAAAAAAGAGTCTGAGGCCCTATATTTTTACAAGTCGCTTCTTATTAGGCTCTTGGTTTCTATTTTAAAATCTGCAGACATTAAGGACACAATAAATGCTTATGAGAATATAATTGTTGACGAAGACTTGGAAAACTTAAGGCAAGTAGAAAAAAGATTTGAAGAAAATATTAATAAGAAGTACGCATCTTTTGGAGAGCCTGAAGGGAAGTTAAATATTTTGAGGAGCGAAATCTCTGAAGATATTCTAAAAAGATCTAAGGAAGATGGACTTGGAATTTATAAACTAGACCTGCCAACAGGTGCGGGCAAAACTCTTTTGTCCCTTCGCTATGGAATAAATCAAATGAACTATCAAAACAAGGATAGGTTCTTTTACGTCACATCTTTTCTTTCAGTTCTTGAACAAAACGCATCTGAGATGAGGAAAATTTTAAATAATGATGAATTTGTCTTGGAACACCACTCTAATGTTGTTGAGGATAAAGATGAAATTGAAAATGATGATAGAGACGATGAACTAGATGTAGTAAAGAAGAAGTTTCTTCTCGATGATTGGACTTCGCCTGTTGTTTTGACAACCATGGTTCAATTTTATAATTCTATATTCAAGGGTAAGTCAGCTAATCTGACTAGGTTTAAGTCTCTTATTAATTCTGTAATTATTCTGGACGAGTGGCAATCTATACCAACAGAATTTTTATATATGACTAACCTTGCCCTTAACTTTATGAAAGTCGTAATGAAGGCGACTCTTGTTTTATCTACAGCAACCCAACCTACAAATGCCTTAGAATCACTTGATCATAAACTTTCCTATGGAAATCTTAGGGGTCAGTGTGAAGACATTATAGATTACAAAAATTATGATTTTTTAGCCTTTGAAAGGGCGAAATTAAAAATTTATGGGGACATAAATAAGATGTATGGAATTGAAGACATAAGGGACCTAGTCTTGGAAAACTTGGACAAGTCTAATTTAATTATTTTAAATACCAAAAAACTTGTGAGAAAGTTATATGACTTGCTTGAAAATAATTATGAAGATAAGGACCTATATTATCTAACAACTAACTTGACAGCTAGCGACAGGTTAAAGAAGATTGAGGAAATAAAAAAGAGACTACTAAAGGGAGATAAAATTTGTGTAGTCTCAACTCAACTTATTGAAGCAGGAGTGGATGTGGACTTTGACCTTGTCATAAGGTCACTCTCTGGTATGGACTCAGTAGTTCAAGCCATGGGAAGGTGCAATAGAGAAGGCCACAGACAGTCTGCCTTCACTTACCTAATAAATTTAGACAAAAATGAAGAAAAAACTTCTATGTTAAAGGGTGTTGATGAAAGAAAGGCAGCCTGCAAAGCCGCTCTCAATAAGTCCACAGATGACCTAGAGATAAAGAAGTTGACTGAAGAATATTTTGAAAAATTATATGCCAACTTAAAGGGAGACCAATATTCTGACGTCTTAAAATTATTGGCTGAGAATAAAAGAGTCGCTGGTGATTTTCAAAAATTAAATAAGGTGAAAAAAGATTTAAAAGAAGTAGCTGGATACTTATATGATGAAAAGAGACAAATTTACTTTGATTTATTTCAATCTTTTAAGGAAGCCTACAAAGGATTTGAATTAATTGAAGACAATAACAGAAGCGCCATTGTTGACTATGAAGATACAGCAGAAGATTTAAATAAATTGAGAGATCTTTCCTTAAAATTATATGGAGATGATTATCTAAAAAATTTGAAAGAGCTAAAGAAAATAGTAAAAAAACTTTCAAGGCACACTGTAGCTCTCAATAAAAAAGATTTGGATTCTTGTGACAATATTTTAGAAGGAAAAATTTATATTCTTCCTAATACTTATTACAATGAAAAATTTGGAGCAAGTTTCGATGAGTTTGGATTAATAATGAATTAAAAAAGAAAAAAGACCCTTATTAATAATAGGGTCTATCTTCCATATAAACATTTTTCAATCCACAGCTTTCGCTGATAAAAATATTATATCAAAAAGAATAAAAATAAAAAAGACATTGACAAAATTTATTTTTCATATTAACATGAATTCAAAGAAAGATGATATCGTTTTCGCAAAATTAAAATCAAAGGAGGTGTTATTAATGAATAAGTCAAAATACTTTTACGCAAAAGTATATGGTGACAGGGCATTGTTTACTTCACCAGAAAGTAAGTCAGGGGGAGAAAAGGTGTCTTATGAGGTTCCAACACTAGCCTCACTCCGAGGGATAATTGATGCAAATTATTTTAAACCCACAATTACAAATGTGATTGATGAAGTTAGGATAATGAATAAAATTGAATCTTACACTCAAGGCATGAGACTTCTCTTAAGAGACTATAGCGCTGATTTATCCGCATATACCTATCTTAGCAATCCCTGCTACTATGTAAAATTTCACTTTGAGTGGAATGAAGATAGGGAGGACCTAAAGAATGACAGAAATTTTTTGAAGCACGAGGCCATAACAGAAAGATCTCTAAAAAGAGGAGGAAGAAGACCAATCTTCTTAGGAGTTTCTGAGTGCCAAGGCTACATTGAATACTTGACAGAAGAAGAGTATGAAAATGACAAGGGATATTACGATGATACTAATTTAGGTTTTGGATTGATGTTAGTTGGACTAATTTATCCAAAGAAGTCTGGTGAGATGTTAAGGTCAGCCTATGGACCAATAAATATGAAAAATGGAAGAATTACTTTTCCAAGGCCTGAAGATTGTACAATAATAAATGAAGTTTCAAATTATTCCTTTAAGGAGCCTGACCTCACAAGAACAGTAGACCAAGAATTAGAAGACTATTAATGGAGGTGATACATTGAGTTTTTTAACTGCCTTATACAATTCATATAACTTTGGACTCGAAAATAATTTGATTGGAGATCTAAATGATAAGTCGAATTTAATACTTCCAATTTATCACAACTCTATGAAGTCCAATGGTAAGAATATTGTTGAAATTTTGATTAATGATAAAAGTGAATTAGTTGATGCAAATTTTTTGGATGATGGTGACCTTGTAATCTTTCCGGTAACAGAAGATTCTGTTGCAAGGTCTAGCGGAGTTGCACCTCATCCCCTCTTCGATAACTTTGATTATGTAATCCAAGACAAGACAAAGAAGTCTCTCGCCTATATTATCCAACAGGAATCCTGGCTTAATTCCGACAGAGATGACTTTGTACAAATTATTCACGACTATATAATAAAAGAAAAAGTTTTTGAAGATATACTTTCAAAACTTTATAAAAATTATAAGATTACAAAAGATAAAGTTGTTGAATATGTAGATAATTCTGAAAAAAAACCGAAGACTGTGACTGTAGATTTTTCGAAAGTATTTTTAACTTTTGCAGTAGAAAACTATGATGGTAAGAAAAACCTAAGCCTATCAGAAAATAAAAACTTGCAAGAAAAATTTATAAGATACACAGAAGAAAGTTTTGCAAGAGACAAGGACTCTGAAAAAATAATTTGTAACATATCAGGTAAAGAAGACTTCTTGTGTCTAAAGCACAAACCTCTCATTGGTTCTGCAAGACTTATATCTCAAATAACTGCAAACAATGAAAACTTCCTTGGTAGGTTTGATAAGCCTGACGAAACTATAAAGATTGGAAAGGACTCAAGCCAGAAAATTATACAAATGGCTAAGGCCCTCTTAAGTGGCGAAAATACTTCTAGATGGCTTGGAGAATTTACTTATGTCTTGAGTTGGTTTTCTGATGACATTCAAAACAAAACGGAGATGGATGTAACTAAAAAGCTAGAGGAAAGTATCGAAGAGTCAAATAAAGCTAGCTCCCAAAATCGTCAATTATTTATGCTGTCAGAAGATGATTTAAAAGAAATAAGTAAAGAAACTTCCATGACTATAGGGGATAAAACATCTGAAGATATTGTTAGATCTTTTACCAGTGGTAGGATAAGATTTAACGAAGACTCTAAGTACTACATTGCAATAATAGACAAAGTAAGCAATGGTAGGGTTGCCCTTAAATATTTTAAGGAAATGGATTCCTCAATACTCAAGGAGAACTTGGTTAAGTGGCAAGGTAAATACAATTGGCCTAGATATACTAAAGAAATAGGGAAACACCTATACACACCAAGTCCATTTGCTCTAATTCAAACAGCCTATGGAGTTGAAAGAGAAAAAGGCTTAGAAGTATCGAAGAAGAGTTTCTCCACTGATCAATATAAGAACATCATTATGGCCATAGTTGAAGGTAGAGACATGCCTCAAAATATAATTAGAGCCATGGAATTAAATATAAGAAATAGATTAAGCTACGATAAATCATGGCAACAAGTTAAGTTGTGTGCCTTGGCAATCCTAAAAGATAAGGAGGGAATTAAGAGTAATATGTTGGATAGAAAAGAAACAGACAGGTCTTACTTATTTGGTAGGTTATTAGCTCTTTACGAAAGATTAGAAAAGTTGACCTACGATATGGACAACGAGAGAGTTACAAATGCAGAAAAACTTTGGACTAGCTATGTCAACAAGCCAGTTACTATGAATTTGAGACTTAGAAATTTAATTAGACCTTATGAAGATAAACTACTTAATAATGAATCTAAGAGAGGAATATATTTCAAGATAAAAAGAAATATAGGAGAAGTTACTAACTTAATTAGTGAAAACTACGATTATAAATTAAAAGAAACTAATAGGCCATTGGGATCAGGTTTTATATTTGGTTATGAAGCTCAAATGGCAGATCTATTTACTAAAAAAGAAGATAAAGAAAACTTAGAAAGTGAGGAAAAAAATGATTAACAATAAGGTGGATTTTATTTTTACAATTGAAGTTTCTGGAGCCAACCCAAATGGAGATCCTTTAACAGGTAATATGCCAAGAATTGATAACAGAGGATTTGGAGAAATCTCTGATGTTTGCTTAAAGAGAAAAATAAGAAATAGAATGCAAGACATGGGACATGATATCTTCGTAAAGTCTCTTGATAGGAGTGATGATGGTTTTAGGTCTCTTCAAAAAAGATTTGAAGATGTATTTAACAAAGAATCTGACGAAGAAGTTGAAAAAATAGCAAATGAAAAGTGGCTAGATATAAGGTCCTTTGGTCAAGTCTTTACTTACCAAAAAAGAGCTCTGGGAATAAGGGGACCAGTTTCTGTATCCATTGCAAAATCTATTGAGCCAATAGAAATAACAACAATGCAAATAACAAAATCTATAAGCGGTATGGAACCAGCAGCGGGAAAAACAAGATCTGCAGATACAATGGGAACAAAACACTTTGTGGACCACGGAGTTTATGTAGTTAATGGTAGTATAAATTCTTACTTTGCAGAAAAAACTGGCTTTGACCAAGATGACGTTGAAACTATAAAAGAGTGTATAAAAACTTTATTTTTAAATGATGTATCATCAGCAAGACCAGATGGATCTATGGAAGTTAAAGACATCTTTTGGTTCAATCACTCATCAAAGGTTGGCGATGTGTCAAGTGGAAAGATTAAGGACCTATTAGAATACGACCTACCTAACGCAGAGGACTTAAAAGTAAAATATGAAGATTACAATATTAGACTAGACCAAGAAAAATTAAAAGAATATGAAGAAAAGGGTTTGAGAGTAGAACACATTCAAGGAATATAAAATGTATGTTGAAGATGACTATTTAATGTTAAATGGAATACAACATTTTTTATTTTGCAAGAGGCAGTGGGCCCTTATCCATATTGAAAATATTTGGACGGAAAACTCCTTTACAGCAGAAGGTCAAGTCATCCATACGAAAGTAGACCAACCCTTCATAAAGGAAAAGAGAAAAGACATAATAATATCAAGAGCCATGTCAGTGAGTTCTAAATCTTTGGGACTCTCTGGCAGGTTAGATGTAATTGAATTTCACAAGTCAGATGAAGGAGTAGAATTAAAAAACAGAAAGGGTAAGTGGCTACCTGTAATCGTAGAATATAAAAGAGGAAAGAAGAAAAAATACAACTACGACAATGCTCAGCTAATGGCACAGGCAATTTGTATAGAAGAAAACTTTAACATCAAATTAGACTACGGTTATCTTTATTACAATGAAACAGACACAAGAGAAAAAGTTGAGTTTACAGATGAGCTTAGAGAACTGACAACAAAAGCAACCCAAGAAATGCACTATTATTACAAGAATAAAATTATACCAAAAGCAGAAAATTATAAAAATTGTAGGATGTGTTCCTTGTATGAAGAGTGCAAGCCTAGGTTAACAAAAAAGATAAAAAATGTTGGGAACTATATCTATGGGGCAGAATTATGAAAAAATTACTGAACACCTTATATGTAACAAATCCTAATTATTATTTGAGAAAAGAAGGGAGAAATATTTCCATAACAGAGGATTCAAATAGAATCGCAAGATACCCTATCCACATATTAAAGCAAATAGTTTGCTTCAATTACATGGGCGTCAGCCCAGACCTTATGAAGATGTGCATGGAAGAAAATGTAGCAATAACATTTTTTACACCCTACGGAAAATATTGTGGAAGAGTAATAGGAGCATCTTATGGAAATATTTATACGAGAAAGAAACAATACAAAATGCAAGACTCAGAAGAGTCTTTAGATTTTGTAAAAAACATAATTTATGCTAAGGCCTACAACTCCAGGAAGGTTTTAATAAGAGGGAAGTTAGACAATAAGGATAAGGTAGATGTTAAAAGGTTAGAAGAAGTAATAGAAGCAATAAAACTTTTAATGTTAGAAATAAAAAATTGTGAAAACAAAGATAGTGTAAGAGGTATTGAAGGAATAATAGCAAAAGGCTACTTCTCTGTATTAGATGAATTAATAATAAAACAAAGAGAAGATTTCTTCTTTATAGATAGGAGTAAAAGGCCACCCATGGATAGGTTTAATGCCCTTATATCCTTTCTCTATTCCCTACTTACCAATAATATAGCTGCAGCCCTTGAAGGAGTAGGGATAGACTCTTATGCAGGATTTTTTCACACAGATAGGCCAGGTAGAGTTAGTATGGCACTAGACATAATCGAGGAGATGAGAGCCTTTCTAGTTGATAAGTTTACACTTTCAATGATAAACTTAAATAGAATAAATAAGAACCATTTTGAAGTAAAAGAAAATGGAGCCACACTCCTAAATGAAAAGGGAAGACAGGTAGTTTTAGAAAACTGGAACAAGAGAGAACAAGAAGAAATCTACCATCCATTTTTAGAAGAGAACATTAAAATTGGACTGCTTCCTCATGTGCAAGCCCTCTTATTGAATTCTTACCTAAGAGGAGACATAGAGGCTTATCCACCCTTTATGATAGGAGGCTGAAATGCAAGTGTTAATTACTTACGATGTAGAAACAGTAACGCCGGCAGGCAAAAAAAGATTAAGGCAGGTAGCAAAAGTCTGTCTTGATTATGGACAAAGAGTACAAAACTCAGTGTTTGAATTAAATATTTATCCAGCAGACCTGGTAGAAATAAAGAGCAAATTAGAAAAAATAATTGATCACAAAAAAGATTCCATAAGAATTTATAATTTAGGGAAAAATTGGGAGAGGCGAGTTGAAAGTCTGGGAAGAGACGATACTTATAACCCAGAAAAAGACCTGTTAATATTATAAGACTCATGAGGCATGGACCTGGACATAAAAATCCCAGACCTAACTCATAAAAAATGAGAAAAAAAGAGACAAAACTCTTTAAAAAATGATTAGCTGTATTTTTTAGTAGGAGATAATGGCTAAAAAATACAGTCGCACCCCTCGCGGGTGCGTGGATTGAAATCAGGTTGAGGGTATGCGAAGCCCCACAACTGTACTTGTCGCACCCCTCGCGGGTGCGTGGATTGAAATTCCTATAATAGAAGAAAGTTTTAATAAATCTATTAGTCGCACCCCTCGCGGGTGCGTGGATTGAAATAAGAAATAATGATATAAGCCTTATATTTTGAATCTAGTCGCACCCCTCGCGGGTGCGTGGATTGAAATCACCAATGGCGTTACTAAGAATAGTTAGCTTTTCAGTCGCACCCCTCGCGGGTGCGTGGATTGAAATAAAGCTAATAAGCTTATTGCCCTTATATAGAGCTAGTCGCACCCCTCGCGGGTGCGTGGATTGAAATATGTAATTTAATATACTTGTCACAGCCCTATCCTCGTCGCACCCCTCGCGGGTGCGTGGATTGAAATTGTTTTTATCTAATATAACAATTACGCCCTGTGCGTCGCACCCCTCGCGGGTGCGTGGATTGAAATAAAATAAAGGTTGTAAATAAAAGTTACTTGTTATGTCGCACCCCTCGCGGGTGCGTGGATTGAAATAGCTTAAAGAACGAGAATATGAGCTTAATGGACAGTCGCACCCCTCGCGGGTGCGTGGATTGAAATAGGTATAGAGGTTGATTGCTTTTTAGACAATCGAGTCGCACCCCTCGCGGGTGCGTGGATTGAAATCTTTTAACTCTTGCTCTGCTGATTTAATTTGGTTTGTCGCACCCCTCGCGGGTGCGTGGATTGAAATTATAAGAATTTATCACACAATGAAGATTTAGATGTCGCACCCCTCGCGGGTGCGTGGATTGAAATGGAAAATACCAAAGCTATCATTGGGTTGGACTTAGTCGCACCCCTCGCGGGTGCGTGGATTGAAATATTTCCGTCAGCAATTTCTTTTTGAATTTTTTGAACGTCGCACCCCTCGCGGGTGCGTGGATTGAAATCTGCTTGAGGTAAAGACTCAACAACAGAAGTTTTAAGTCGCACCCCTCGCGGGTGCGTGGATTGAAATTTCAACAATCAAAGAAATACTTATAATGCTCTTGGGTCGCACCCCTCGCGGGTGCGTGGATTGAAATTCTAATTGTTGAGCAATATACTGTTGGCATAGTTGTCGCACCCCTCGCGGGTGCGTGGATTGAAATAAGCCACCCATAGAGCCTGCAAGCATTTTGATAGGTCGCACCCCTCGCGGGTGCGTGGATTGAAATCTTGATTTCCACCAAGCCCATTCTTTTCATCATCGTCGCACCCCTCGCGGGTGCGTGGATTGAAATCTGCTAACATATCAAACATTCCACCAAGATTGTTGTCGCACCCCTCGCGGGTGCGTGGATTGAAATTAATCATTGCTGTTACCATACCATAGTCATCAATGTCGCACCCCTCGCGGGTGCGTGGATTGAAATTATTAAAAGACTCACCATACACATTTCGTGGATTGGTCGCACCCCTCGCGGGTGCGTGGATTGAAATATAAATTCATTTAACGCTTTATAATCTAATAGTCGTCGCACCCCTCGCGGGTGCGTGGATTGAAATGTCATATTCGACCTGCAGGTCTTTTACCTTAGCTTGTCGCACCCCTCGCGGGTGCGTGGATTGAAATCAATATACAACACACCTTGTTCCCACCTAAGACCAGTCGCACCCCTCGCGGGTGCGTGGATTGAAATGGTCTGCGTTGCCCTCAATATTAATCAAAGTATCAGTCGCACCCCTCGCGGGTGCGTGGATTGAAATTGTTTGGTCGTTAACAACAATTTGATTTGCATTAAGTCGCACCCCTCGCGGGTGCGTGGATTGAAATAAGCTAACCTGCCTTTTCCTATATTCTCTATGCTTGTCGCACCCCTCGCGGGTGCGTGGATTGAAATAACAGTGTTACCTCTTGCATACTCAAATTTATTGCAAGTCGCACCCCTCGCGGGTGCGTGGATTGAAATATATAAATTAAGCTTATTACTTAAAGATACACCACGTCGCACCCCTCGCGGGTGCGTGGATTGAAATTTTAGCAATGATTTCTTCCAGCTCTCCATCATCCTGTCGCACCCCTCGCGGGTGCGTGGATTGAAATATAGCATACCAAATGATGACATTGTAATTAACAGGTCGCACCCCTCGCGGGTGCGTGGATTGAAATATTTTTTCATCATATACTGCCACCTTGTAGAAATTGTCGCACCCCTCGCGGGTGCGTGGATTGAAATGATTTTTTAAGCTTGTCAACATTCTAACATTATATGTCGCACCCCTCGCGGGTGCGTGGATTGAAATAAATTTATTTTTTATCTATATAATATCAATTTTTGTCGCACCCCTCGCGGGTGCGTGGATTGAAATAGTTTACATTGTATGTAATATTGTATTATATATTGTCGCACCCCTCGCGGGTGCGTGGATTGAAATAAACAATAAATATACAATGTTACATTTAATAAAAGTGTCGCACCCCTCGCGGGTGCGTGGATTGAAATACATCTTCCATTACTTGAGCGTGCCATTGTTCAAGTCGCACCCCTCGCGGGTGCGTGGATTGAAATTTTCAAGTTTTCTCAAGATACTAGCAAAAATAAGTGTCGCACCCCTCGCGGGTGCGTGGATTGAAATAACTCCATTAATTATTTCTTCTTCAGTTGCGATAGTCGCACCCCTCGCGGGTGCGTGGATTGAAATCTTAAATTCATTCATAAATTCATTTAACGCTTTATGTCGCACCCCTCGCGGGTGCGTGGATTGAAATTTTGTTAGAATGTTTTAAGTTATTTGACTAACTTGGGTCGCACCCCTCGCGGGTGCGTGGATTGAAATAACCTTGTAACTTCATTATAAATTATCTGACTGGTCGCACCCCTCGCGGGTGCGTGGATTGAAATAGTGTCATCATTGCTTAACACCACCATCATTCTTGAGTCGCACCCCTCGCGGGTGCGTGGATTGAAATAAAAAGAAGTCCGTATCTAAAATCATAATTAATGTCGCACCCCTCGCGGGTGCGTGGATTGAAATCCACTTTCATAACCTCTTAAAACTAAACTAGGGGTGTCGCACCCCTCGCGGGTGCGTGGATTGAAATAACTAATACTGGAAGAGTTAGGGAATATGTAAAAAGTCGCACCCCTCGCGGGTGCGTGGATTGAAATTTTAGTTAGACATGATGAAACTTTAATAACTGATGGTCGCACCCCTCGCGGGTGCGTGGATTGAAATAAATCATCAGACTCAAGGTTAACTAAGTCTCCAAGTCGCACCCCTCGCGGGTGCGTGGATTGAAATATTATAAATTATTTCATCTCTTACAATATCTGTAAGTCGCACCCCTCGCGGGTGCGTGGATTGAAATAAACAACTATCATGTGGTTGATTTAGAGTTATCCGTCGCACCCCTCGCGGGTGCGTGGATTGAAATGCCTTGGTGCTTATGGAGATGGATCAGGAATTAGAGTCGCACCCCTCGCGGGTGCGTGGATTGAAATATTTGGTTTACTGGACTTATAGCCCTATTTTCTTGGTCGCACCCCTCGCGGGTGCGTGGATTGAAATTAATAATGATGCTGGGGTTGAGGTTTTAAAAACAGGTCGCACCCCTCGCGGGTGCGTGGATTGAAATATGACAATTTGCAAGATGCGACTATTTATCGTGTCGCACCCCTCGCGGGTGCGTGGATTGAAATATAAAACAGGAAGATTTAAAAGGAGATTTAAAATGTCGCACCCCTCGCGGGTGCGTGGATTGAAATATTCTCCGATTCTTGCGAAGTGGCAGAAAACTCAAGTCGCACCCCTCGCGGGTGCGTGGATTGAAATGTCAATTTCTTAATTAAAATATATATGATATAATTGTCGCACCCCTCGCGGGTGCGTGGATTGAAATTGCAATGATCCCTGTTATCTGGTCTCCTTGCAAAGGTCGCACCCCTCGCGGGTGCGTGGATTGAAATAAACCCATTAATTGAGGGCGATTTTAGAAAAGCAGTGTCGCACCCCTCGCGGGTGCGTGGATTGAAATACGCAGTTAATTTATACTCTAAGACTAAGGACCTGGAGTCGCACCCCTCGCGGGTGCGTGGATTGAAATCACTTGGTACCCCATAGCTTTGTAGTCATCAATGTGTCGCACCCCTCGCGGGTGCGTGGATTGAAATAACTTATGTACCAGATAATCACTATAGACTCATAGTCGCACCCCTCGCGGGTGCGTGGATTGAAATGAGAGATTAGATAAAGGCGGTCTAGGATACAAGGACGTCGCACCCCTCGCGGGTGCGTGGATTGAAATTATATACCAGGTTTCAACCTTTGACCTGCTTTTGTGTCGCACCCCTCGCGGGTGCGTGGATTGAAATAACACTGATACTATTATACTATGTTTTTAAAAGAGTCGCACCCCTCGCGGGTGCGTGGATTGAAATGCTACATTGTAAGTTATAGTAGTGCAGACCACCATGTCGCACCCCTCGCGGGTGCGTGGATTGAAATTGCCCAAACCCATGTCAAGAAATAAGCCTAAGTTGTCGCACCCCTCGCGGGTGCGTGGATTGAAATTCAGATGCTTCAACAACCTCTATTGTAATTTCTTGTCGCACCCCTCGCGGGTGCGTGGATTGAAATTTGCAAAGTTATTACCTAAAGCTACAACTGTGGATGTCGCACCCCTCGCGGGTGCGTGGATTGAAATATACAAATTTAATTAAATAAGCAAATATATCATCGTCGCACCCCTCGCGGGTGCGTGGATTGAAATTCCCATGTTTGCCAAAGTTCCCTTATAAAAATACTTGTCGCACCCCTCGCGGGTGCGTGGATTGAAATGTTTCATGCAAACTCATCATCACGAACACAGTCTTGTCGCACCCCTCGCGGGTGCGTGGATTGAAATAAAAAATATGTTTTCCGGTCGCTCATCCATCAATGCGTCGCACCCCTCGCGGGTGCGTGGATTGAAATTGAAAAATTAATCCAACTAGATGAAAAAATCAATTTAGTCGCACCCCTCGCGGGTGCGTGGATTGAAATTGTTATATCACAAGGAACAATTAATATGACGCCTGGTCGCACCCCTCGCGGGTGCGTGGATTGAAATGTTTATAGTTGGAATTGAAACACCAATAGGACAAGTCGCACCCCTCGCGGGTGCGTGGATTGAAATAACTATAAACAGTGTGGAGGTAAATGGAAAAGCTTGTCGCACCCCTCGCGGGTGCGTGGATTGAAATCTTAGGATCAACATCCCTGTATAAGTCTTGCATCTGTCGCACCCCTCGCGGGTGCGTGGATTGAAATATATAGTAATCACTCTCAAATCCTGCACCCTTTAAAATGTCGCACCCCTCGCGGGTGCGTGGATTGAAATCTTTCCAAGACCCATGATATTTACAGAGAGGCTTAGTCGCACCCCTCGCGGGTGCGTGGATTGAAATAACGCTTTCAGCCTTTGCTTGTGCAGGTCCTTGGGGTCGCACCCCTCGCGGGTGCGTGGATTGAAATTCATTGGCATAGGCCCTCTTAATAAAGAAGTCTTTGTCGCACCCCTCGCGGGTGCGTGGATTGAAATAGAAAAAATGGAATTATGACGAGGAAGTCCTTTTAGTCGCACCCCTCGCGGGTGCGTGGATTGAAATTACCACCATTGACCTTAGTAGGCTTACATGGTAGAGTCGCACCCCTCGCGGGTGCGTGGATTGAAATTATTTTTAAACGGGAGCTTATACTTGCCTTTCCCGGTCGCACCCCTCGCGGGTGCGTGGATTGAAATCATCAATAGCCCAAGCTTTGTTGCCATAAAAATCTTGTCGCACCCTTCGCGGGTGCGTGGATTGAAATATAGGTAACACAAGTTAGTGGATTGGAGTTAGATGTCGCACCCTTCGCGGGTGCGTGGATTGAAATGAGCAGGAACTTGATAATCTACAGCATCGAAAATAATGTCGCACCCTTCGCGGGTGCGTGGATTGATGGGGTAACAGGGAATTATCGTCGCACCCTTCGCGGGTGCGTGGATTGAAATTCTCATAATTAGCCTCTTGTGATAATTCTCGCGAGTCGCACCCTTCGCGGGTGCGTGGATTGAAATTTGATGAGTTGGTCTTGCTCCAGCGTGAGCTGTTGTCGCACCCTTCGCGGGTGCGTGGATTGAAATTGATTAAATAAAATTTACTTGATATAATCAATTCGTCGCACCCTTCGCGGGTGCGTGGATTGAAATATTGTTAACTCATATAATAGTTCTAACATGTTAAACCGTCGCACCCTTCGCGGGTGCGTGGATTGAAATTGCTCATCTTTGCGATTTCTTCGGCTTTCAAGGCCTGTCGCACCCTTCGCGGGTGCGTGGATTGAAATTATATGTTCATCTTGTATTGAGCATAGTCTGATTGGTCGCACCCTTCGCGGGTGCGTGGATTGAAATTTAACCTCACCCACTCTCAAGCCGCTAAAATACATGTCGCACCCTTCGCGGGTGCGTGGATTGAAATTTGTTTTGTTAATGACATATTGTTCTCTCCTTTGTTTGTCGCACCCTTCGCGGGTGCGTGGATTGAAATTGAAAGAACCTATTTTCATTTTTACAAGTCTTCTAAGTCGCACCCTTCGCGGGTGCGTGGATTGAAATGTTTATCCAATTATTTATTGTTTGATTTGTTATTGTCGCACCCTTCGCGGGTGCGTGGATTGAAATCATAGACTTTGGTCCAGTGGAAGTGGTGGACTTAACGTCGCACCCTTCGCGGGTGCGTGGATTGAAATGATTATCCCTGCCTTATGGGTTTCTGGGTGAGTATGTCGCACCCTTCGCGGGTGCGTGGATTGAAATAAAAAATGGTTATGATTATTATTTAAATAATTTTTGTTGGTCGCACCCTTCGCGGGTGCGTGGATTGAAATGCGTGTACGTCAGGCATTAGATTGTGCCCCCAATGTCGCACCCTTCGCGGGTGCGTGGATTGAAATAGGATGTTCCATCATTTAAACACCTCGGGATTCTGTCGCACCCCTCGCGGGTGCGTGGATTGAAATCTTATCTGCTTTGAGAAGTTTGTTGATAGTAGGTCGTGTCGCACCCCTCGCGGGTGCGTGGATTGAAATGGAGTAAGATTTTTCTTTAGTAAAGTATTTAACAGTCGCACTCCCCGTGAGTGCGTGGATTGAAATTCTTGTTGACTATCTGCTATATTTTTTAAAACTTTGTCGCACTCCCCGTGAGTGCGTGGATTGAAATACCTATCTGCAAGGGTCAACTACTGGTGGTGCAAGTCGCACTCCCCGTGAGTGCGTGGATTGAAATTATTGTTTTGTATTCCATATGTCACCCTCTTTTTAGTCGCACTCCCCGTGAGTGCGTGGATTGAAATCTTGTAGTTGCTATTTGTAGTGCTTAATCCAACTGGTCGCACTCCCCGTGAGTGCGTGGATTGAAATCTTTATAAGATTAAATCAGCTGCAGGGATAGATGTCGCACTCCCCGTGAGTGCGTGGATTGAAATACAATTAGCGACATTGACCCAGCAGCATCAAACGAGTCGCACCCCTCGTGGGTGCGTGGATTGAAAACTTAGCCCCAACTTCGTCAGCAACTAAAAAGCTTAGTAGCACCCTTCATGGGTGCGTGGATTAAAGTTATTAATATAAGGAAGGTGAGCAAATATTGGGAAAAAACTTAAAAGAAAAATTGTTATTTTTAAAAGAAAATTGCAACCCTTATGAAATTAATGAGTATTTTGCTGTTGAATTTGCAGATGATTATGATGGATTTGCCCAAGATAAAAATAATATTGAAGCCTTAGACTATCTTAATGATGAATTTATTGACATTGATGTTGATTATAGTCATAGGGATGACTTTGATAGTAAGGTAAGAGGGACAATTGATGAAGCTATTAATATGTTAAGTTGTATGCCTTCCGAGTTGGTGGGTTGAAAATTTTTACTCGATCACCGAATGATATAAAAGTTAGTTGTAATCTTAATAGTTGTGTGGAAGGAAATTGAAGTATAAGGTTATTTATTATGAAAGTAAAGTTTATTGGTGAGTCTGATCCTGTTTATATGATTAATGGAAAGGTCTATGATGTTATTAGCATTGAGGAGGGATGGTACAGGATTATTGATGAAGAGGGGGAGGATTATTTGTATCCACCTGAGCTTTTTGAAGTTGTTGATGAAGGGGGTAATGGTAATGACAGAGTTTAAAACTAGCCCTGAGCAATTAGCTAAAAATAGGGAGTATAAGAGAATTCATAAGGACAGACTGAGAGTGCAAGGGTACAGAAGTAAAGCTGTTCTATATATTAGAGAGCATGCAACTCTTGAAGATTTAAAGGAATTAAAAAAGATTATAGAAGAAAAGGAAAAAGAATTGTTAAGTGATTAATTGGTTCTCGTTTGCAGAACTTTCTACAAAGAAGACCAAGATTAAAAATATTTTATTTAAAGAAGTCAAAATGTGTTCTAAAAAATATGCCTAACCTAAAATTATTTTGGGTTAGGTATTTTATTTTTTTAATTGTTTTTAATTTTTAACTTCAATCTAAGTCCTTAAGATTAAAAATACACCTCTTCTGAAACATATACTTGATGAGTCGAAGAATTCTATTAAAAATTATAAAGTAAAAAATTCTTACGAAGTCATTAAAAATCATGAAGCGATAGACTTTTGTGAAGTTATAAATTTTTATAAAGTCATTAAAACTTATTAAGTAATAAATTTTACAAGGTCGTTATATAATACAAGTCAAAAATTTTTTACTTATTAATAGAAGAAAACTCGCAAAGTCTTCTAATTAAATCTAACAAACTTGTGAAGTCTTGGGGTCTTTATAGTATAATAAAAATAGCGTGCTATGAGATTTTACCTAAAAACTTGTAGAATATTATTTTATTTATTATAATACTTTTATTATGGAGGTAATATGAGATTATCAAAACTGTATATGCCAACTCTTAGGGAGGATCCACAAGATGCTGAGATCGCATCTCATAAGTTTCTTCTAAGGGCAGGTATGATTAGAAAATCTGCTAGTGGTGTCTATACATACTTGCCACTTGGCTATAGATCTATTAGAAAAATTGAAAATATTGTTCGTGATGAAATGGATAAGGCTGGTGCTATGGAGATTTTAATGTCTGCCATCCAACCTGCTGAGATCTGGAAAGAGTCTGGTAGATGGGAAAAGTTTGGACCAGAGATGTTTAAGTTAAGAGACAGGAATGATAGGGAGTTCTGCCTTGGACCTACTGCTGAGGAATATTTCACTACTCTTATAAGAGACGAGGTTAAGTCTTACAAGGACCTTCCTCTTAATCTTTACCAAATCCAAACTAAGTACAGGGACGAAAAGAGACCGAGATTTGGTATTAATAGGGCGAGAGAATTCTCTATGAAGGATGCCTACACTTTTGACACTTCACCAGAAACTCTTCACACTGCTTACATGAATATGTACGAAGCTTATGAAAAGATTTTTGACAGACTTGAGCTTGATTATAAGATTGTTGAGGGCGACAATGGTGCCATGGGTGGTACTGGTTCTCACGAGTTCATTGCTCTTTCTGAGACTGGCGAAGGTGTAATTGTTTATTCTGAGTCTGGCAAGTTTGGTGCTACTGAAGAGAAGGCTCCTGTTGAGTATATTCTTCCTCAAGCTGAAGACAAGAAGGACTTAGAAAAAGTTCACACTCCAAATGCCAGCACTATTGAAGAGGTTGCCAACTTCTTAAAGGTTGACCCAAAGAAGTGTGCCAAGGCAATTGATTTAATGTTAGGCGATGAACCTGCTCTTGTCTTTATTCCTGGAGATAGGGAACTTAATCTTGCTAAGCTTGTTGCTTATACTGGTACTGCTGAACACGACATTAGGATGATGGAAGATAGTGAAATCGAAGCTATTAAGTCTAAGCCAGGCTACACTGGTCCTCTTGGCCTTGATGTTAGGATGATTTTTGACAAGAGAATCACTGAGATGGACAACCTTGTTGTTGGTGCCAACGAAAGTGAATACCACTACATCAATGCAAACTACAGTCGTGACTTTGAAGGAGAAGTTGTTGATGACCTTCTTCTTGTTGCTGAAGGGGACAAGGTTCCTGGAACCGATGAAGTTTATAAGTTTGCAAGAGGTATTGAGGTTGGTAACATCTTTAAATTGGGTACTAAGTATTCAGAAGCTCTAAATGCAACTTACCTTGATGAAAATGGCAAGGCAAATTACTTCTACATGGGTTCTTATGGTGTTGGTGTAACAAGATCTGTTACGGCTGTTATTGAGCAAAATCACGATGACAATGGAATCATCTGGCCAATATCTGTGGCGCCTTATGAAGCAATTGTTACTATAGTAAATACTAAAGACGAAGAACAAGTTGCTCTTGGAGAAAGAATTTACAAGGAACTTGAAGCTAAGGGTGTCGAGGTCCTACTTGATGATAGGAAGGAAAGACCTGGAGTTAAGTTTAAGGATAGGGACCTTATTGGTATTCCACTAAGGATTACTTGCGGCAAGAAGTCAGGAGAATCTATTGTTGAGTATTCTACAAGAAGAGAAATGGAAAATTCTGAAATTTCTGCTGATGAGGCAATCAAAAACATTTTAAGTGAAGTAGAAAAGGTTAGATAAGATGAGCGATTTTAAATTTGAAATTACTGAACACTTGGGAACTCTATCTGAAAGTGCTAAGGGCTGGACTAAGGAACTTAACAAGGTTTCTTTTAACGATAGACCAGCTAAGTATGACTTAAGAGAATGGGACCCTGACCACCAAAAGATGTCCAAGGGTGTAACTCTTAATGATGAAGAGATGGAAATTCTTTCAAAGATACTAAAGGACAGAGGTATTTAATAGGTTTTTAAAATAACTTATGTTATAATATAGAGATGTGAAAAACGCGAGAAGCGAGGAGGCAATTGAAATGGAAATTAATAAGAAAGAAAATAACACTGTCTTTTTTGACATTGTTTTAAAAAGAGAAGATATAAAGAAAGCTGAAAACGAAGTGTACAAGAAAAACAAAAAACACTTCCAAATTCCTGGATTCAGAAAAGGTCATGTTCCTATGAAGATGATCGAAAATATGTACGGCAAGGACGTATTCTTTGAAGATGCTATCAACGAACTTCTTCCACAAGAATATGAAAAAGCAGTTAAAGAATTAGACCTTAAGGTAGTTGACCAACCGAACATTGACATTGATGAAGAAAGCATTGAAAAGGCTGAAGACCTTCTTATCAAAGTTTCTGTTGATGTTAGACCAGAGGTTGAATTAAAAGACTACGAAGGAATCGAAATCGAAGACCCAACTATTGAAGTAACTGATGAACTTATTGACTCTGAAGTTGAAAACCAAAGAGCAATGAACGCAAGAATTATCAATGTTGACGACAGAGCTGTAGAAGATGGAGACACTGTAAACATCGACTTCAAGGGTTCTGTTGATGGAAAATACTTCGAAGGTGGAGAAGCTGAAAGCCAAGATTTAAAGATTGGTTCAAACACATTTATCCCAGGCTTTGAAGAACAATTAATTGGACACAAGATTGGCGAAGAATTTGACATCACTGTTAAGTTCCCAGAAGATTACCACCAAAAAGATCTTGCTGGTAAAGACGCTAAATTCGAAATCAAATTAAATTCTATTTCTTATGAAGAACTTCCAGAACTTGATGATGAATTCGTAAAAGATATTTCTGAATTTGACACTCTTGATGAATTCAAGGCTGACCTAAGAAAGAAAAAAGAAGAAGAATTCAAGACAACTTCTGAAATGGAAAAACAAAGAAGAGCTATTGATAAAATTGGCGAAATGATTGAAGCTGACATTCCTGAAGGAATGATTAACTCTCAAATCGACGACATGATTAGAAACTATGACCAAAGTCTAAGAGCTCAAGGCATTAGCTTTGAAGACTACATCAAGATGATTGGTCAAAGTCTTGATGACTTCAAGAAGACTATGAGACCTGAAGCAGAAAAGACTGTTAAAAATGACCTTGCTCTAGAAGCTCTTGTTAAAGCAATGGAAATTGAAATCACTGATGAAGAAATTGAAGAAGAAGTAAACAAGGTTGTTGAAGAATACTTCAAGGACGACAAAGACCACATGGAAAAAATGAGAGAATATATGCTTAACGACAACAAGGACGTTGTAAGAGATGACCTTGAAAAGAGAAAAGCTATTGAAACTCTTGTTGAAAAGGCAAAATTTGTTGAACCAAAGGAAATTACAAAAGAAGATATAGAAGAAGTAAAATAAGATAAATAATCAAGGATGTGATTAAATGGCACTAGTGCCAATGGTAGTAGAACAAACTAATAGGGGCGAAAGATCTTATGACATTTACTCAAGACTTTTAAAGGATAGAATTATCTTTCTTAGTGGCGAAGTAAATGACACCATGGCAGATCTAATTGTTGCCCAACTTTTGTTCTTAGAAGCTGAAGACCCAAACAAGGACATTCAACTTTATATTAATTCACCTGGTGGATCTGTAAGTGCAGGCTTTGCAATTTACGACACTATGAACTATATAAAGCCAGACGTGTCAACAATCTGTATTGGGATGGCAGCATCAATGGGTGCATTTTTACTTGCATCTGGTGCTAAGGGTAAGAGATTTGCTCTTCCAAATTCTGACATTATGATTCACCAACCATCTGGTGGAGCACAAGGTCAAGCAAGTGACATCCAAATTAATGCAGAAAAGATTTTAAAAATTAGACATAAGTTAAATGAAATTCTTGCAGAAAGAACTGGTCAAGACCTAGAAAAAATCGAAAAAGATACTGACAGGGACTACTGGTTAAATTCTCAAGAAGCAAAAGATTATGGTTTAATCGATAAAGTTATTGAAAAAAGGGTTTGAGGTGAAATATGTCTAATACAGATGAAATTTTAAGATGTTCATTCTGTGGCAAAACGCAAAACCAAGTGAATAGATTGATTGCCGGACCTAATGTCAATATCTGTGACGAGTGCATCGAGAGATGCAACACAATCCTAGAAAATGAAGTTCCCCATGAAATCAACAAGGACTTTGACCTAAAGAAGCCTGCTGAGATCAAGGAAATCCTGGACCAATATGTTGTAAAGCAAGAAGATGCAAAACGTGCTCTTGCTGTTGCAGTCTATAACCACTACAAGAGAATTTCATCAACTAGGAAGGTTAGCAGTGACATTGAACTTCAAAAGTCCAACATACTTATGATTGGACCAACAGGTTCTGGTAAGACCCTACTTGCACAAACTCTTGCTAGACTTTTAAATGTTCCCTTTGCCATTGCCGATGCCACAACCTTAACTGAGGCTGGCTATGTAGGCGAAGATGTTGAAAATATTATTTTGAAACTTATTCAAAATGCTGATTACGACATTGAGAGGGCAGAAAAGGGGATTATATATATTGACGAGATAGATAAGATTGCTAGAAAATCTGAAAATGTATCTATCACAAGAGACGTAAGTGGAGAAGGTGTTCAACAAGCCCTCCTAAAGATTATAGAGGGAACTATTGCCAATGTTCCTCCACAAGGTGGAAGGAAACATCCTTCACAAGAATTTATTCAAGTTGATACCTCTAACATCCTATTCATTGTTGGTGGTGCCTTTGACGGAATTGACAAAATTATAGAAAACAGAACTGCCAAGTCTTCTATGGGCTTTGGATCTGAAATTGTAGATAAAAAAGCCAAACAAGAAAATATTTTACAAAAGGTTGAAACAGAAGACTTATTGAAGTTTGGTTTGATACCTGAACTTATTGGTAGACTTCCTGTTACTATTACTCTTGAAGAGTTAGATGAAGAGGCTCTAGTTGAAATTTTAACTAAGCCAAAGAACGCCCTTGTAAAACAATACAAGGAACTTCTAAAGTTTGACGACGTTGACTTAATCTTTGATGACGAGGCCCTAAATTATATTGCTAGAAAGGCAATAGAAAAGAAGGCTGGCGCAAGAGGACTAAGAGGTGTTATTGAAAACACAATTATGAATGTCATGTACGAAATTCCTTCAAGAGATGACATCAAAGCAGTTAAAATAACAAAAGAATCAGTAGAAGGAACTGCACCTGCTGAATTAATAAAAAAATAAATAAATAATTAGCCGTGGTTGCCACGGCTTTTTTAGAAGGTGAAAAATGGATAAAATTAAATTACCACTTATCCCACTTCGAGACCTAGTTATCTTTCCCCACATGGTGATGCACTTTGATTGCGGTAGAAAAATTTCTCTCAACGCAATTGATGCTGCAGAGATGAAGGATTCAAAAATATTTTTGGTGGCTCAAAGAGAACTTGAAATCGAAGAACCAAAGAGGGAAGACCTCTTTGAAATTGGGACTGTGGCTACTATAAAACAAATTTTAAAACTGCCTGGTGGAATTGTCAGAGTCCTTGTTGAAGGAGAAGAGAGGGCAAAAATTTCTGAACTCGACATTACAGAAGAGATGATAGAAGCAGAAATTGAAATCCTTGAGGACAAGGAAAGTGACTTCACAGAAGAGGAAGAGATTGAAGCAGCCCTTAGGCTTGCTCTTAGTGACTTGGAAGCCTACTCATCTCTTGATGATAAATTCTTCCCAGGACTTATTTCAAATATTGCAGACACAGATGACCCATCAAGATTTATTGACACAGTTGTGGGATATTTGAATTTTAAATTACAGGACTATCAGATACTTTTGGAAACCACAGACATCTATCAGAGACTTGTGGTCTTCCATGAGATTATGAAAAAGGAAATTGAAATTCTTTCTATAGAAAAGAATATCAACGACCAGGTTAAAAAGAAAATGGACGATGTCCAAAGGGAATACTATCTCAAGGAACAGTTGAGGGTAATCCACAAGGAGCTTGGCGACGGAGAAGACGAAGCTGAGATAACAGAGTCTTACAAGAAAAAAATTGAAGAGAAGGCCCTTCCTGATGAAGTAAGGGAAAAGGCCTTAAAAGAAGTTAAGAAGCTTGGCAACTTAAATTCACAGTCGCCAGATTATTCTCTTTTAATAAATTATCTTGACTGGATTCTTGACCTACCTTGGCTTGAGTCTGGAGATGAAAAGAGAAATATTTCTGACGCAAGAAAAATTTTAAATGACGAGCATTACGGACTTAAAAAAGTTAAGGAGAGGATCCTAGAATTTATTGCCGTTAGGATTTTATCTGGCGACAAGGGAAGGGGACCAATCCTCTGCCTAGTGGGGCCTCCTGGAGTTGGTAAGACTTCCATTGCTCAGTCAATTGCAAATTCTCTCAACAAGGAATTTGTCCGCATGAGCCTTGGTGGTGTAACTGACGAAGCAGAAATAAGGGGTCACAGGAGGACATATATTGGAGCTCTTCCTGGAAGAATAATTTCTCTCTTAAAGAAGGCTGGCAAAAATGATCCAGTATTTTTATTTGATGAGATAGACAAGGTGGGCAATGACTTTAAGGGCGACCCAGCCTCAGCCCTACTAGAAGTTCTTGACCCAGAACAAAACAATTCCTTTACAGATAGGTACTTGGAACTTCCCTTTGATCTATCGAAGGTATTTTTCATTGCAACAGCTAACACAAGGTCAACTATTCCAAGACCACTTCTCGACAGGATGGAAGTGATCCAACTTGAAGGCTACACTCCTAATGAAAAATTCAATATTGCAAAAAAATATTTAATTTCAAAGCAGATTGAAGAAAACGGACTTAAGAAAGAAAATATAAGTATTTCCGATAGGACCATCAAGGACATAATAGATTACTACACTCGTGAGTCTGGAGTAAGGGGACTTGAAAAACAAATTTCAAAAATTGTTAGAAAGGCTGCCCTAAAGATTGTGGAAGAAGACTTAGACAAGGTTTCTGTTTCTACGAGAAACATCGAGGACTATCTTGGAGAAAAAATTTACAGGATTTCTGAAGCAGAAAAAACTCCAGAAGTTGGTTCAGTAAATGGACTTGCTTGGACAGAAGTTGGTGGAACAAGCCTTGTAATAGAAACTACAGTTATGCCAGGCAAGGGCAAGCTCACCCTAACAGGATCCCTTGGAGATGTTATGAAGGAGTCAGCCATAGCTGCCATCTCACACATAGCATCCAATGCAGACAAGTTTAAACTAGATCCAAACTTTAGGAGCACTACAGACATCCACATCCACGTGCCCGAAGGAGCAGTGCCAAAGGATGGTCCATCAGCAGGTATCACAATAGCGACATCAGTCCTATCTGCTTTAACAAAGAGGCCAGTTAAGAATGACGTAGCCATGACGGGAGAGATAACTCTTCGTGGCAAGGTTCTACCAATTGGCGGCCTAAAGGAAAAACTTTTGGCAGCAGAAAGATATGGGGTTAAGACTGTAATAATTCCAGAAGAAAATAAGAGAGACTTAAAGGAAATTGAAGAAGAAGCAATAAAAAGATTAGACGTGAGACCAGTTTCCAAGTTTGAAGAAGTAGCAGATATTGCCATAGGTGATTTTGATGAAGATAAATAAGGCAGAACTAGAAAAAGTTGCAGTAGAAGAAAAGCAATATCCAGACACGAGCATTAAGGAGTTTGCCTTTGCCGGCAGGTCCAATGTTGGCAAGTCATCTTTTATTAACGCAATGTTAAATAGAAAAAATCTTGCGAGAACTTCATCAACACCAGGCAAGACTAGGACTATTAACTTTTATAAGGTCAATGATGACCTAAGACTTGTTGACTTACCAGGCTATGGCTACGCAAAAGTTGCCAAGACTGAAAAGGAAAAATGGGCAGGCATCATAAACAGATATCTTGAGCATAGGGACAACTTAGTTGAGACAATCCTACTTGTTGATATAAGACACGAGCCAACAGTCCTTGACAAACAGATGTATGACTACATCATTGAGTCTGGCTTCTCGGGGATAGTAATAGCAACAAAAAAAGACAAGATAAAAAAATCTCAAATAGATAAACACATTTCAATAATTGCCAAGAAGCTTGGAGTCAAGCACAAGGAAAATATAATTCCCTTCTCATCATCAAAGAAGGATGAAGTAAAGGACATGTGGTTTATCTTCGAAGATATGTTGAGATTTCATGAAGAATAAAATAAGAGCTGGGTGACCAGTTCTTTTTTTGAATATTAAAAATGTTTATAGAGAGCTTTTAGAAAATAAAATTGATATATATATTTAATTTAATAAGGCTTAATTGACAAGGCAAGAATAAGCCTATATACTTTGACTTAATGAATCATAATATTAAACATAATTGGGAGTAACGAGATGAATGGAAGAAAAAAATTAATTTTAATTTTTGTATTTTTACTTTTTATATGTCAGACAGTTTACGCATTTGATAATAGGGACAAGTGTATAATAAGCAAGGAAAAAATTCCTTGTGTGATAACAGCAGATACTAGTCAAGGAAGTCAATATAGGGATTTTTATTTAGTAGCTTCACTATCAAACGGTCTAAAGTTTCAAGAAGATTCTCTCAAGCTTGGATTATCTGCAAAAATTGGTGATAAAAAAATTAAGTTATCAAATTTAATTGATGAATTTAAAGCCTTTGAAGCTAATAACGATGTAGACGTTTATTCTTGGGGTTTTAAATATAATCTAAGCAAAAAGCAACTCCAACTTTTAAATGGATTAGATAATGATGCAAGAATAATCTTGAATTACGATGTAAAAATTACTAAGGATGCATATTATTATAATTCAGAAACAAATGATTGTTCCCTTTCTTATAGTACCCGTGCGGGGAGTGGATTTAGTCCGACTTATTTAAAGACCAATGAAAGTAAAGAAATTACAGTTATTTGGGATGATGATAATGACAGGGATGGATTAAGAACTAAGCAAGAAGTTTCTTATATAAAGTTAGATACTAAAGATCCTTACGATGGTCCTTTATTTAAAGTAATTAAGATTCCAGCAAGAATAAAGAATAAAGAAACCTATATATTTGGAAATGTTCCGTATGGTTGGGATGCTTATGATCTATATGGAAGTGAAATTGATGGATATACAAAAACAACTACAGGAAATTCAAAAGACGGATTTACAATAACTTATAAGCATAATCCTGAAAAAGTTAATTTTAATGTAAATATTATTTGGAAGGATGAGAATGATAAGTTTAAAACAAGACCAAGAGATATAAATTTTTCAATACTTCCAAATGGAATTGTAAAGAATTATTCTGTAGATGCAAGTAATAATTGGTTTAAGTCTTTCCAAGAATATAAATTTGAAGAAGGTAAAGAAATAAGATATAACTTAAAATTCCCAGACATTGGCAAATATAATAAAGATGTAAAAAAAGATGGAAATACCTACAATGTAACTTACACTTCCAAGCTAATAGAAGCTGAAGAAATCAAACCAATAGCTACAAAAGATCTTGTCGCAACAAAGACTTGGGTTGGTGGAAAAGAAGAAGACCACAAGGAAGTTAATCTAGAACTTTATAGAAGTATAAAAGGGTCTGATGAAGAAGAAAAAGTATCAGAAAACTACGAAGTAAAAGAAGAAAAAGGCAAGTTTACTTACACTTGGAACAATATGAGAGTTACAAATGATGAAGGAAAGGAATATCAATACTTTGTCAAAGAAGCAGAAGTTCCAGAAAATTATGAAGTGACTTACCATGGTCTTGATGTAACTAACAACTACAAGAGTCCTACTAAAAATATAACTGTTAATGTAAAGTGGGTTGGTGGAGATCCTCAAGATACAAAAATTATTTTGTATAGGAAAAACACTAATTCAGACTTAGAAGAAGTTGGAGTTTTTGATTCTAACAAGGACAACTTGTCAAAGACTTTTGAAAAACTGCCAGTAACTGATGACAAGGGTAAAGAATACACTTATTATGCCTACGAACCAGAAGTCCCTGAAGGATTTACTGTTTCTTATAGCGATGATGAGTTGACAGTTACAAACACAAAAATGCCAGAAGTTAAGCCAGAACCTGATCCGGAAGTAAAGCCTGAACCAAAACCAGAACCAAAGCCTGAGCCTCAAGTGGTAGAAAAAATAGAAGAGCCTACATTCAAGAGGCACGACTACACTCCGACTTATCCAGTGGTTACAAGGGTGCCAGAAGAAGATAGCTTGAAGTATATTTTCACAATTGATGACTATAACTACGAGGAAATCAGAAACGGCGTTACAAGAGATTTTAAAATGGATGTAGCTCCACTTATAAAAAGTGAAAGAACTATGCTGCCACTTAGATACGTTGGAGAAGCTCTTGATGCAGAAGTCAAGTGGGATGAGGAGACTAGAACTGCAACGTTTATTAAAAATGGACGAAGAGCTGAAATCCAAATTGATAATGATGAGATAGTTTTATCAAATGGAGAAATTTTAAAGATGGATTCCAAACCCTTAAATATTAATTCACGAATCCTAGTACCAGTATCAAATGTTGCCAATGTTTTTGGTTTAACAAATGGAAACACTGAAGATAATATTAAACAGGACATAGAATGGGATAAAGACACTAGGACAGTTACAATTTATGTAAGATAATAAATAAGAGCTGGGTGACCAGTTCTTTTTTATTTGTGAGGTTTTAAAAACTTATAAGACAAGAGTTTTAAAATTTTATAAGCCCAGAAGATTTTAATAATTTTTTAATAAGTGATGAATAAATTTCACATACTTTTTAAGTATTATTCATATATAAATGGTATCATAATAAAAAATGGAGGATGTTATGAAGATAAGAAATAAAATTTTAGTGGCATCACTTTCTCTTGCCCTTTTGCCAGGATTTGTTTTCGCAAAAGAAGGGGATGAGATCGTAACACTTGGTGCCGACTTAAAGGAAAGTCAAAAAAGTGAAATGCTTCGTGAGATGAAGGCTAGCGAAGATGCAAAGATCATCGAAGTTACTAATGCAGAAGAATACAAGTATCTTGGCGATGTTTTATCATCAAAGGAAATTGGCAACAAGGCAATCTCTTCTGCAATTGTTAGATATGAAAAAGCTGGCAGTGGTTTAACTATTGAGTTATCAGACAACATAAGAGTTGTAAAGGAAGATGCCTTTATCAATGCCCTCAACACTGTAGGTATTGAAGATGCTGATATTTATGTAACTGCACCAGGAAAGGTTAGCGGTACAGCAGCCTTGACTGGAATCCTAAAGGCCTATGAAGCTAACACAGGCAAGGAACTCCCAGAAAACCTAAAGAAGGTTGCCAATGAAGAACTTGTTGTTCAAACAAAATTATCTGAAGAGCTTGGCGATCAAAAGACTAACGACATAATTTATGAAATCAAGGATGCTATGGCAAAGAATATGCCAAAGGACGAGAAAGAAGTCAGACTTATCATCGAAAGTGTTGCTAAAAGTGGCGATATAAACCTCACAAAGTCACAAGAGGACAAGCTTGTTGGACTCTTTAACAACATGAAAAATGCCAATGTTGACTGGGACAGGCTTGCAGACACTGCTGTTAAGTACAAGGACAAGGCTGCAAAGTTTCTAAACTCTCCAGAAGGAGAAAAAGCCGTTGAAAACACAAAGAGCTTTTTGGAAAAATTAATAGACTTTATCGTAAGCTTATTTAAATAAGAATTAAGAAAGAAGATTCACTCAAGGGTGAATCTTTTTTATTGCAAAAATTCTGAAAATAAAAAAATCCGACTTAATCGGATTTTTCATAAATTAAAAGTTGTTGTAGTGGACTTTTGAGGATACGTCAAATTCTTCGTGGTCTTTTGTTCCTGATTTTTTGTAGCCAATTGGAATTAGACATTGAGCCCTGTAAGGTTTTTTCACGCCAAAGTTTTCTTGGAAGTATTCTTCATAAGAAATCTTGCCAGCAGTGTTTCCTTCTTTTACGTTGATCCAAGATGAGGATAGGCCTTCGTCTTCAAGTAGAAGTTGTAAGTAGGCTGCTGTAAGTGAAGCTTCTTCTACCCAAGTTTTGCAAATATCTGTGTTGGCAATGACAATTACAATTACTGGAGCTTCTTTAAGGTAAAGAGTTGCGAAGGAGTCCATGTTGGATAGTTCTTCGATCTTTTCCTTGTCATCAACTACTATGAATTCTACTGGATGGGAGTTGCCGTTGCTTGGTCCCATGGAAGCATACATTAAAAGTTCTTCTAACTTTTCTCTGTCAACTTCTTTGTCTTTATATTTTCTAACGCTTCTTCTTTTTAAAATTATATCTTTTAACAAAATATCACCTCTCTTATCATTCTACCATAAAAAAGCGTGCAGGGAAGTCTGTGAAAATATATTCATAATATTCTTAATAGATAGGACTAAAAACTTGTATAAGATTGAAAATAAGCCGATATAGAAAAGTTAAAATCTTTGAAAATATTTTCATAAAAATGTTGACAAAAATTATTAACTAAAGTACAATATACATGAAGTGAAAACTTCATCATCTTTTTTCTTCCCTTAGAGAACAGTTATTGAATACATAATCTGTTCTCTTTTTATTTGCATAATTTTAATAAATAAGTTATCTTATGTAAGATTATAAAAGGTAAGAAATTTTAATGAATTTTAAATTAATAATTTTTTTGAGAAGAGTTTAAAGGACTCTTCTTTTTATTTTAAATTTATATGAGTTAGTGAAAGATAAAGCTTCTACAATTTTTGTAAAGTCATAAACACTTACGGGGCTATAAAAGTTTACAAAGTCATAGAAAATTATTAAGTCATAGGAAATTATAAGGCCATAAACATTTACTAAGCCCTAGGAATTTACTAAACAGTAAGAAATTAAAAAGTCAGGATTCCCCACAAGTTTGCCCTATCTAACAAGTTAAAATCCAAAGACTAAATGATAAAATATTATATTATGATAATAAATGAACTAATGTTGCAAGAGTGTTACATCAAAAAATCCTTTGTAACAGAAACTTAAAATAGAAAACCTGTTATATAGAGGACTTTGATATATAATAAGAGTGAAGGTGATAAAGATGAAGATTTTTAAAAAGACTTCATTGATCATTATCTCCTCAGCATTGATTTTGACAAGCACTGTATCTGCAAGAACTTTTAGAGACACAAGAGGTCATTGGGCAGAAGCTTCAGTCGACTTTATAACTGACAAGAAGATTATGTCTGGTTACCAAGATGGGACTTTTAAACCTAATGAAAACATGTCAAGAGCAGAGTTTTATGCCACTGTAAATTCTCTAGTGGGTTATGATAAGACTTATACTGTGACTTTTTCTGATGTAAGTACATCTGATTGGTTTTACAATGATGTAGCTAAGGGCATAAAGGCAGGTTACATTACACCAACAACTGGTAGGCTAAATCCAAATAGGGAAATTACACGAGAAGAGGTTGCAGAAATTCTTGGGTATGTTTATTCGCTATCACCGAGGGAAGCTTCAACAAATGAGTTTGGCGACAGGGCAAGGATAAGCCCTTCGGCAAGGGGCTATGTAGGCGCCCTTGTGGATGCAGGGATTCTAAGAGGTTATTCTGATGGTAACTTTTATCCCGCAAGATCAATTAGGAGGTCAGAAGCTGCTACGCTTTTTAGGTCGATGATTTCTAATTACAACTATCCACAAAAGAAGGCTCTAAATAATAGCAAGATTAAATTTGGAGGCAGAGATCTTTATGAATAAGGCAGGCGACTGTCTTATTTTTTTGCCTAAATTTATTGGGAGTGAATTTAAAGTCAAAGAATTTTTTCTGAATTATAAATCTTAAATTAAATAGTCAAAAAAAAAGAGACCGAAGTCTCTTATTTTTGCATTTATAAAATTTTCAAATTTATTCTATAATTTTCTAAAATAATCTAAGAGGATCTCTGAGGTCTCCTTGTCGTAATTTTTTATTACTCTTAGGTTCTTATACATATCAAAGCCGCCGGCTCCTGTTGCCCTGTAGTTATTCATGACTAGGGAGAAAGTGTCTTTGTCTTTAACTTCCTTGCCCTTGAAGAAGATTTTGCCAATTCTCTCGCCAACTTTTTTTGTAAGGTCCTTTTCAAAGTCTATTCCGTAGAAGTAGTCAAAGTTGTAATGTTCTTCCTTTGGCTCCAAAAACTTCTTTGAAATTTTATAGGATCCATCATACTCAATGTAGTAAAAGTTTTGTTCTAGGGCAGCTCTAAGTGTCTTGCCGTCAATTTCAAGTACTACTGTTGTGTTAGGGAACCTGTAAGTGTTTAGGACGTCTCTTGTGGTCAAGTTCTTCTTTAGACCTGAGATAACATTGGCAAAGGAAGTGATAGAAATATCTGCTCCCGTGTAGTCCAACTGAATCTTATTTATTAGGTCTGCAAGGTCTGAACCCTTAAGAGCCATTTTTATCCTGTCTTCTGGCATGTAGTCGCGACTGAGCTTTGCTATTGGCACGTCGAGATAGTCTTGAACTTTTTCTTCAACGCCTTTATATTTTTCTATTAGGGCGTTGTCTCCAAGCTTTGGCTCTATGAAGGAAGCCTTCATTTCTTTTGTTGCAAGATTAACTTCAACAAGGGCTGCCTTGGATCCATTGGCTGGAGTTTCGATAGCAAGGGTCTTGTCAATGTAAGCAGCGATTTCCATGTGCTGGTGGCCTGCCAAGATTAGGTTGAAGTCCAATTCTTTTGCAAGCCTTCCCCCAATATTTTCTGTGGTTTCTGAAAGTTTCTTGCCACTCTCTAAGTCGATTTCGTAACCGCCGTGATAGATTAAAATATTAAAATCTGTATTTTCTTTTTTAAGTCCATCAAGGGCCCTCTTAGCTCCTTCAAAGGCATCTGTGACTTCGAAGTTCACAAGATTTTCTTTTCTCTCCCAGAGGTTGACCCAATCTGTAACTACGCCAACAAGCCCAATCTTGTAGCCATCAATTTCTTTTATGGCATAGGGCTCAAACTTAATCTGCCCAGTCTTGTCTATGACGTTGGCACAAACTAATTTGCCCTTCATGTTTTCCACATAAGTCTTTAGGTAGTCGTAGCCATAGTTGAAGTCGTGGTTACCCAGTGTGTAGTAATCAACATTTTGCATTATATCTGCAATTATTTCTGAGCTTAAATTTTCTTTCACATAATAGGCGAAGGAGGAGCCCTGTAGGATGTCTCCTCCGTCAGTTAAGATAGTGTGATCATCTTTTGCTATATTATTTAATAGAGACAAGTAACCTGTGTTTTTTTCTTCTCTATCAAGATAGTCTGTTGGGAAAAAATATCCATGCAAGTCTGATGTGTGAATTATTTTTAAAATCATTTTTCACCCACTAGTCTTGCTCTTATTTTTGTTGAGAAGTACTCAATAAATAAAACTAGAACAATTAGTCCCAAGAGGATAGCTCCAACTTCACGCCACTTGTAGGAGTTTATAGCGAACATAAGTGGTGAACCAATACCACCTGCTCCAACAAGTCCAAGGACTGAAGCATCCCTTAAATTTATATCAAAACGATAAATTGTTGTTGATGCAAAGTTGGCAAAAAGTTGTGGAATTATACCAAAGCGAATCTTTTGGAAGGTTGTGGCTCCAATTGATGAGAAGGACTCTAGTATTGCCTTGTTAAGGTTCATTATATTATCTGAAAATAATTTTGTAAGCATACCAATAGATGTAAAGGACATGGTCATAAGTCCTGCAAAGGGGCCAGGTCCAGTTACCCTAATAAACATAAGACCGTAAACAATTGCTGGGATTGTCCTAATTAGGATAATAAACATCCTAACTAAATAAGCCACTGGAGCTGGAACAATATTTGATGATGCCAAAAAGCTAAGTGGCATGGCAATTATTGCACCAACAAGAGTACCCAAGAAGGCTATACAAATAGTTTCAAGTAGGAGGTAAGGAACACCCTTTGAAGTTAGGTTAAAGAGCATATCCCTATTTGGGTTAAAGATTCCCTTAATAATATTTTTGGCTACTTCCATCCCATCTTTTGTAGCAGAATCAAAATTAATTACAGAAGATGACCAGATTATCATAAATAAAACCACTGCCACGATCATCAAGATGTAGCCATGATTTTTCGGTTCTGATTTTAGTTTTTCTATTACTTTTTCTGACATATTAATTCAACTTTCTTCTAAAGTAAGAGCTGATATTTTCGATGACAAATACTGTTATAAGTAGCATCAAGAGTATCATGCCCACACGGTTGTAGTCTCTCCAGTTAATGTTTTCGTTAATAAGAAGTCCCAGTCCACCGGCACCAACATAACCAAGGATGGCAGCGTATCTCACGTTACCTTCAAAGTTATAAAGGGCAGTTGATAAATAAAAGGGAAGGATCTCTGGCACAATAGATTTGAAAAATGCCATAGTCCTAGTGAAGCCCATGGAGATCATTGCCTCAAAGGCTCCCATGTTAACTGTTTCGATTTGCTCATAAGTTAGCTTTCCAACATAGGAGAAGGAAAATAAAAAAATGGCAACTGTACCAGCAAAGGCACCAAGTCCAAAAATATAAGTTGCTATAAGTGCAGACACAAGTGTTGGAATGGTACGTAGGATTGAGAAAAGTAGTTTTACAATCCAGTTTATGACCTTGTTATTTACCATGTTGTTCGATGCCAAGAAGGCAAAGGGCATTGCCAAAACTGCACCCAAGAAGGATCCCAAGAAGGACATCTTTATTGTGTCAAAAAGTGGTCCCACTATTGAAGGGAAGTAGGATGTATTTGGCTTAAACATAGGAGATAAAATGGCAAAGAGCTTGTGAATATTTTTTACAAGGCTTGCCAGTGAAAAATTTGTAACCCTTACAGAAAGGATGGTAAATAGGAGCAAGAGAATAAGTACAGGTATTGTCAAAGTTGGCTTCTCATAGACTTCCTTACCAGACTTTAAGGTATGTTTTTTTGGTTTAAAAATTTTGTAGTAGAGGCTCATACTTCCTCCATTTTTATTTCTTCAAAGGAATCTCCATAAATAGATTTTAAAACTTTGTCGTCCACATCCTTGGCTGGGCCATAATAGATTACTTCGCCATCACGAACGCCAAGAACTGTTGTGGCATATTCAAGGGCAAGCTCAACGTGGTGGATATTTAATAGGATAGTAATTCCAAGATTTTCGTTGATCTTTTTAAAATAATCCATAACCTGTCTTGCAGTTACAGGGTCAAGACTTGCAACAGGTTCGTCAGCAAGGATAATGCTTGGGTTTTGTACAAGAGTTCTAGCAAGGGCAACTCTTTGTTGTTGACCACCAGATAGGTTGTCAGCCCTTTCAAAGGCCTTGTCAAGGATATCAACTTGCTCAAGGGCTTCAAGAGCCTTTAGCTTACATTCCTTTGGATAAATTCCAAGAAGTGACTGGATGGGATTTAAATCAGGAACAAAGGAAGACATTACGTTTTTAATAACAGAAATTCTTTCTACAAGGTTAAAGGATTGGAAGATCATACCAATATTTCTCCTAAACTTGCGAAGGTCCTTTCCCTTTAGAGATTTTACGTCAACTCCATCAACAGTAAGAGTCCCCGCATTAATGTCGTGCATCTTATTTATAGTTCTAATAAGGGTAGACTTACCAGCACCAGACCTTCCTATTATGGCAACGAACTCCCCGTCCTTAATAGTCAAGTTGATATCTTTTAGGGCCTTAAATCCACCAGGATAAACTTTATCTACATTCTTAAATTCAATCATAATTCTCCTCATAAAAAAGAGCTTCTAATGAAGCCCTTTCTTAATTTTTAAGTTCTCTTAATAATTTTTGTGCTTCTCTTTCGCCATCATAGTTCTTGTCATCAGCAGGCTTGTAACCTTCGTGGCTGTAGATAGCAATGATGTCCTTACCTTCTTCGCTTTCACCGATTTCAATGAAAGATTCTTGAAGAGCTTTTTTGAAGTCATCAGTCATAATTTCTGAGTTCTTAGAAACTGAAATTGTGTCGTTGTAAATTTTATCAGTTACACCGATTACATTTGTTTCGTCCCAGATAGACTTAGTCTTGCCAAATTCCTTTTGCCATTTTTCAGCGTTGTCAATTCTCACATCAGAGAAACCTACCATAATATCAACTTGACCAGAAGCAAGTCTTGCCATAGAAGATGGGTAAGAGTCAGCTTGAACAACTGAAGGAAGATCAGTTAGACCCTTTTCATAATTTTTTTGTAACCATAGGTATGGGTAGATGTAACCAGCAGATGAAGATGATCCCATTACAGACCATTTAGCACTTGCAAGGTCTTCCCAAGTTAATTTTTCTCCATTATTTACTTTTGCAGCAAGTTCTTGACCCTTTGCAGATGGACCAGCGATAATAAGTGATCTGTAGAAGTCAACTTGGTCTTCAGCCTTTTCTGTAGGCTTCTTGTCGTTCCATTCCTTTGGATCTTCAGCATCAATAGAAAGACCCTTTCTTGTTGCAGTAAGAAGAACTTCAGCACCATCATCGTAGATAGCATAAGTTCCACCAGGGATAAATCCAATATCAACTGAGCCAGCGCTTAGAGCTTCACCAGTTGATTCGTAGTTAGTACCAACTGTGATGTCAATGTTTTTAATATCGTAACCTTTTTCAGCAAGCTTAGCCTTTAAGATTTCCTTAAGTGGTTCAGTCTTAGTTACAATTTCGTCTGGTTCTCTTGAAGGAACAAATTGAATTTTTAAATCTTCAATAACATTACCTTCGCCATCAGCTTTTGCCTCTTTCTTGTTACCGCCACAAGCAGTAAGAGTCATTAGCATTGCAAGTAGCAATACTAACCATGATTTTTTCATATAATACCTCCAAAAAATTTTCGTGGGACTTCCCACCAACAAAGTCTTGTCAAATTTATTATACCAAATAAAAGAAAAATATAAATTAAAGACTATAAAAAAATTAAAAATTGTAGCTAATATTTCTTAAGCTATTAAATTGAGGCAACATATTTAATTTGATATAATTTCTCTAAAGGAGTGAAGAAATGAGTATCGTAGTTAAAATAGATAAATCAAGATTTCCTAACCTATCAAGAGGAAGCTTTGAAGATAGAGAATACCACTTTAAGGGTGGCATAGTTGGACAAAGAGTTGAGATAAAAGTAAGAGGAAAGAAGTCAAAGAAGGCGAAGCTTCTCAATATAATAGAAAGATCTGACATAGAAATAGAAAGTCAGTGCCCTCACTCTGAAAAGTGTGGCGGATGTAGCTACCAAACTCTAAGCTATGAAGAGGAACTTAAATACAAAAAAGAATTAATAGAAAACTTATTTAAAGAAAATGGAATCGAAAGAGAAATGGAAATTATTCCTTCGCCAGTCCACAAGAACTATAGGAACAAAATGGAATACACCTTTGGCGACGAGTACAAGGGTGGACCCTTGTCCTTGGGACTTCACGTGAAGAATAGATTTCATGAAATCATAAACACCACAGACTGCAAGATTGTTGACGAGGACTTTAACACAATAAGAGAAGAAGTGAGAACTTATTTTGAAGACCTTGGCGAAGTTCAATACAACAGGAAGAGACACGAAGGCTTCCTCCGTCACCTCCTAATAAGGAAGGCAACAAAGACGGGAGAGATAATGATTTTACTTTCAACATCAAGTCAAAGCAAGCTTGATGAAGAAGCCTTTATAAAATTTCTACTTGACCTAGACCTCAAGGGACTAATAGTTTCAATCTATCACGTGAAGAATGATGCCCTATCAGATGCCATAGTGCCAGAAGAAATAAAATTAATTTACGGCAAGGACCACATCGAAGAAGAAGTCCTTGGACTAAGATTTAAAATAAGTCCCTTCTCCTTCTTCCAAACAAATACAAAATCAGCAGAAGTCCTCTACAAGATGGCGAGAGAAAAAATCGACGCAAAGGATAAGTTAGTCTTTGATTTATATTCAGGAACAGGAACCATAACCCAAGTCCTAGCAGAGTCAGCAAAAAAAGTTATAGGAGTAGAAATAGTAGAAGAAGCAGTAGAAGCCGCAAGAGAAAATGCAAAACTTAACGGAATAGATAACGTCGAGTTCATAGCATCAGACGTTTTAAAAGTATTAGACGAATTAGACAAGAACCCAGACCTAATAGTCCTTGACCCACCAAGAGAAGGAATAAATCCAAAAGCCATAGACAAGATAATAGACTTCGACCCAGAAAAATTTTTGTATATATCCTGCAACCCTGTAACCCTAGTCCGAGATCTCGGAGTATTTAAAGAAAGAGGCTATGAAATAGAAGAACTAGAAATAGTAGACCAGTTCCCGAAAACCTCCCACGTGGAGACTGTAGTATTGATGTCAAGAAAATAAGATAACAGGATATAAGACTGTTGAAATCAATGGCTTTTGGGGTTTTAGAAGAAATCCTAAAAGCCATTTCTCTATTAGAAAAACACCTTGTGGGAATATATTAATAGTAAAAATCTTAGGGGTGTGTAGACAGAATAGATATTTATAGGAGAGTGGACAGAATAGACATATAAAATATAAAAAAAGAGCTAGCCAAAAATAAATAGGCTAGTTCTTTTAGTTAGAAAGGAAGCTGGTCATCACTTGGAAAATCAAATCCTGAATTAGAATCATCAGTAAAATTTTTATTGTATTCACTGTGGTCGCATAAGATTCCATCTATAAAAAATATTGTTTTAGCCCCACAAGTTTCGCAGTATCTGGCATTACTTGGGTTATGATGTATTTCAACAATATCATCAAAACCATTAAAATTCTGAGTATGAATTCCTTCACAATCATTATATAAGTTAGTTCCACATATTTTGCAAAACAATGCATTATCACTAAATTCTTCATTTCCGCATTTAGGACAAATTTTTACTTTCATTGTTGATTCATCAAATTCTACACCATCATCATAAATCATATCTATCTCACCTCTTTCCTGGTTATTTTCTTTTATATGGTCTTTCATTGTAGTAGTGCTTCCACACGTTGAGCAGTAATAATCGGTTAATTTAACATTGTGATCCTTATTATTTGAACAAGTGTTAGATATGGGAACTCCACAAATTGGACAGAATTTTGCATTGCGATTAGAGTTTCTATAACCACAAATAATACACGTATCATATTTAGTAGAATCTATACCATCAGTTAAAGGTTGATATTTAAAACCAAAGGCCAAAGACTTGGAACCACAATTAACACAATAGTCTGCTTCTTTTTCATGTTCCATTCCGCATTCAGGGCAATATATACTGAGAGGATTAAATGTGTTTTTAAAAAAAGAAAGCATAGAATTAGAAAAATCTCTTAAGTCTCTTGAAATATATTGTAATCTAACTTCAGCAGCTCGGACTGTTATGCTAAATAAATCCGATAGTGTGCTAGGATTTTTCTTTTTTTCAAACACAACAACTTGTTCAGCAAGAGGTGCTGGTGATAATAGATTTCTAGCAAAATTATTTGCTTCTTTTTCAAGTTCTTCGTATTTATTCTTACTAACACCTTTTCTGGACAGAACATCAACACCATACATTTGGTGATGGCCAATAAAAATATGTCCTAGTTCATGAGCTATGGTAAATCTAATCCAGTTTTCAGTTTTATCCACGTCATTATAATAAATAATATACTTATTTGTATCGGGTCTATAACTACAGGCGCCTAAATTACTATCGAAAAAATCAATCACATCTTGTAAAGAACAGTTAGCATCATTCATATATTCAGAGTAAGTTTTTACACTGATTTCATTGCTAAAGCAATCAATAATTTTATTTAAATCAACAGGAATTTCAGAGATATCGGCATCTTCCAATAATTCATATGATTTCTCTAGGGAAATCTTATAATCTGGAGTATACCTCACTATTGCATATCTCCATCTGCGCTTCCAAATTCTTCTTCAAAATGCTGCTTTAATACCTTTAACATCTCTTCTTTTTTTCCTTGATCCATGTTTCTTGCTGCTCTCTGAATAATACGAATTTCTGGTTCATCATCTATTTGCTTATTTAAGGCAAGCAGATAGTTATAGTCGACTTGTAGAACTTCAGATATAGCCTTAAGAGTGTTATTATCTGGAGTGATTTTATCATCATTTTCAATTCTCGAAATAGTAGAATTACTAATTTTTACTTTTTTTGCCAGTTCACGCTGAGAGATTCCAAGCTCTTCACGTCTATTGGATATAACTTTTCCCAAAGTGTCTTTCATAAACTTCCTCCTTATAATAATATTATAGCACAAGTGTTGCATATAATCAACACATGTGGTACAATTTATGTTGAATAGATGGAACGAGATAGCTTCTATTTTTTTTAAGTTGCACGTTCCATTAAATCAACACTAATGTAGAAGTTATTCTACCGCAAGCTAAAATATAAAAGAAAGGAAGATGCCTATTAAAGAAATTCAAGAAGTAAAAGATGCAAATAATAAACTTATTTGTAAAATTGAAGCGGAAACTGGGATATTACAAAATATCTATAAAAAACAAGAAATTAAAGTTAGACTTGAAGTCGGACAAAGTATTCAACTAGCTAGAGGTGGATGTATCACCTTAGTTAAAAGAATAGATAAAACAGAGTATGACATAAAGAGTTACAAAAAATCAGCGTAAATTTTTAAGAGCTGCAAGACGGCCTAATTTATCTTAACGGATGAATTAGGCTTTTTTTATTACAAATTACATCAAGCCTGATTAGCTATAAGGGCGTGAGATACACACATAAACTAATTTCAATCAATTTTGAAAGAAGTATATGGAGTACCTCTAGTTTCTTATGGCCTTTTTTAGGTGAAAGACAACTATGCTCCATAAACTGTAGGTAAAATTTGTATTTCTCGCTACTTGCTATCAGGGAAGAAAGCGAGGAATATTTTGAAAATTAGAAAGACTAGATCTGATGAAAGAACCATGTATGTTTATAGGTTTGCAGATGAAACAAAATTGGAATTAGAACCAGGAAAAGATGGAATTACAGAAGTAGATATCAAAAAACTACATGCTTTAGATGATAGTGAAGTTTACTTTAACAACAAGAATCTAAGGCCTGAACGAACTAAAGAAGAGAAAGCTGAAATAGATGCGTGGAAACAAGAATTTATAAGCGACTTTAAAAAGAGTCATGGATATGAACCTAATGAAGATTTGTTAAAAGGAGAAGTAGAGGAAAGATTCCCAAGAAACTATAACTTATCTCTTGATTTCGATAACGATGGCGAAATTGATCCCGATAAAAGATTAATAGCAACTATTAAATCCAAAGACATGAATGAAGAATTTGAATGGTCTGAGCATATGGAAGATGTACTTTCTTTATTAACGGATAAACAGAGATTGGTAATCAAGTTGATGTATGTAGATGGATACAAGCAGTCAGAAATTGCAGATTTAATGAATATATCTTCAGCTGGTGTTAAGAAACATTTGGACAAGGCGAAAGAGACAATCAAAAATAATTTTTAAATATTTTAGGACGAGGTTAAAAACTCGTCCTTTTTCTTTGCCTGTGATTTGTAAGGGAGATGACCCTTTCAGAAAGGAGGAAAACATGAGGCACAAAATAATCATCAATGTAACAAATGAGAAAGGACAAACGACAAATGTCCTTAAAGGTGCAGTCAGAAAAATTCCAAGTAGATTAATAAAATTTTTGTTTGGAGACTACAGGCAAATTTATTTATTAGATCCTGGGATGACAGTTGAATCAGTTGATATTAAGGAAATCGAAATAGGAGATAATGATGTCAAGAATTAAGTTATTAATGGAAATTAAAGAAGATGCAGAGAATCTTGCATCTAGTATAGGTGTCCTTCTTACAGCACTAGAAAGTGATGAGGAAGTACCTAAAGAAGAAAAAGTAAAACAAGAGAAAAAGATCTATGAAATTGAAGATGTTAGAAAGATACTAGCCGATAAATCAAGATTAGGTCATACAGCTAAAATAAGAGAACTCTTAGAAAAGTATGGGGCTAAAAAGTTATCTGAGATTGATTCAGGTAACTATAAAGACTTGGTAGCAGATGTGGAGAAACTCTAATGTGTGCTCACGCAATATTGTCTGCCTCAAGTAGTTCACGTTGGATTCACTGTCCACCAAGCGTTAGGCTTTCTGAAAAATATGAAGATGAGGTTAGTCCGTATGCACTTGAAGGTACATCGGCTCATGCCCTAGCAGAATATAAATTAAAAAAGATATTAGGATTTGATGTAAAAGATCCTACTGATGATTTGGATTTTTATGATGAAGAAATGGATGAGCTAATTGATGGATATGCCTCATATGTAGCAGAAGTTATAAGTAGATACGAAAGCCCAGCCGTCTTTGTGGAAGAAAGACTTGACCTATCAGAACATGTTAAAGAGTCATTTGGTACAGCTGACTGTGTGGTTGTTGGAGGAGAAGACCTTCATGTAATTGACTTAAAGTATGGCCAGGGAGTTTTGGTAGATGCTAAAGAAAACACACAACTCATGTTATATGGACTTGGTGCTCTGACTCTCTTCGATGGAATTTATGATATCGAGAAAGTAATTCTTCATATCTATCAACCAAGAAGGTGTAATATATCAACTTATGAGATCAATAAGATAGAACTTTATAATTGGGGAGAAAGCGTACGAGAGATTGCTGAGAAAGCATATAAAGGCGAGGGAGAATTCTCGTGTGGAGAATGGTGCATCTTCTGCAAAGCAAAGAATAAATGCAGGAAAAGGGCAGAAGAAAACCTGAAACTAGCACAAGAAGAATTTACCCTACCACCAGAACTATCTGATGATGAAATTGAAGAAATCTTACCAAAACTAGACGAACTGGAACAATGGGTCAAAGATATCAAGGCCTATGCTTTAGAAAGAGCAATGAAGGGCCATAGATGGAAGAACCTAAAACTTGTCGAAGGCAGGTCAAATAGAAAATACCGAGATGAAGATGAAGTTGTAAAAAAAGTAAAAGAACTGGGATTCAATCCCTTTGAAGAAAAGATACTTGGCATCACAGCTATGACTAAGTTACTAGGTAAGAAAGTCTTTGATGAAAATATTACTGACTTATTAGAAAAACCAAAAGGCAAACTTACCTTAGTGAACATTAATGATAAAAGAGATGAAGTAGTAATTGAAAATGTAAAAGAAGAATTTGGAGGATTTAATAATGCAAAATAAAACAAAAGTAATTACAGGTGAAGTTAGATTAAGCTATGCGAATGTTTGGGAACCAAAGTCAATCAATGGTGGTAAAGAAAGATACTCAGTATCTGTCATTATTCCAAAGAGCGACCAAAAGACAATTGAGAAAATTGAAAAAGCAGTAGATGCTGCTATTGATGAAGGACTTTCTAAATTCAATGGAAAGAAACCAAATAAGAAAGCTATCAAACTTCCATTAAGAGATGGTGACACAGAAAAAGATGATGAGGCTTATGCAGATGCATATTTCTTAAATGCCAACTCTATGACAGCACCTCAAATTGTGGATAGAAATGTAGAACCTATTCTTGATAGAAGTGAAGTCTACTCAGGAGTTTATGCGAGGGTATCTCTTAACTTCTACGCCTACAATGTAAATGGCAATAAAGGCGTTGCCGTTGGTCTCGGAAATATTCAAAAACTAAGAGATGGACAACCTTTAGGAAATAGGTCTAATGCAGCAGATGACTTTGATTCTATGGACGATGATGACGAAGATTTCTTAGCATAGGAGGTAGAAATGGAATATTTTATAACAGCGTCTATATTAGGAATCTGGGCATTTGTTTGGTACAAGTTTGGTTATGTTCAAGCTGAGTTAAAAGAATCAAACACAAGAATTAGAGAAATATATAGAAAAATTCAATTTGGTATAGAAGATATTAAACGTGAAGTTAAGGAATGCAAAAGGCTATTAGAAGAATTAAGTGATAACTATGAAGAGAATATCAATAGACCTTGAAACCTATTCTTCAGTTGATTTAGGTAAAAGTGGTGTATATAAATATGCCGAGAGTGAGGATTTTGAAATCCTCCTCTTTGCATATTCATTAAATGATGAGAAAGTACAAGTTATTGATTTAGCAAGTGGAGAGATTATTCCTAAAGAAATATTATCAGCACTTAGTGATAAAAGTATAGAAAAGTGGGCCTTTAATGCAAACTTTGAAAGGGTGTGTCTATCTAGGTTTTTAGGTAAGAGGCTAAATCCAAAAGGCTGGTACTGCACCATGATTTGGTCAGCCTATCTAGGGTTACCTCTATCGCTTGAAAAAGTCGGAGAGGTTTTAAAACTAGATAAGCAAAAGATGAATGAAGGCAAGGCTCTTATAAGATATTTTTCTATTCCTTGTAAACCAACTAAGACAAATAGTATGAGAACAAGAAATTTACCACATCATGATTTAGAAAAGTGGTCAACCTTTAAGGAATATAACCAAAGAGATGTAGAAACAGAAATGGCTATTAAGAAAAAATTATCAGCTTTTCCTATTCTTAAATCAGAATGGGAAAACTACTGGGTAGACCAAAACATCAATGACAGAGGAATCTTAATTGATGAAGTTTTAGTTGATTCAGCTATTAAATTTGATGAGATATTACGAGATGAAAATATGGACAGAGCCATAGAATTAACTGGTCTTGAAAATCCAAACTCTCCCTTACAGCTAAGAGAATGGCTTAATAAAAAAGGCTTAGAGATAGATTCCTTAGCTAAGAAAGATGTAGAGTCTGCTCTTAAAAATGCTGAAGGAGATATTAAAGAAGTACTGGAACTTAGACAGGAATTATCTAAGTCTTCAGTTAGAAAATATGATGCTATGAAAAATGTAAAAGGAAAAGATAATCGAGCAAGGGGTCTTATCCAATTTTATGGAGCAAATAGAACTGGAAGATATTCAGGAAGGCTAATTCAAGTTCAAAACTTAAGAAGAAACAATCTAAAGGATTTAGATCTAGCAAGAAGTCTTGTAAAAAATAGAGATTACGAAACTATGGAAATTCTCTATGAATCACCCTCTGATATTTTATCCCAGTTAATAAGGACAGCCTTTATAGCAAAAGAAGGTACAAGATTTATTATCTCAGACTTTTCAGCAATAGAGGCTCGTGTCCTTGCATGGCTTGCAGGAGAACAATGGGTACTGGACGCTTTTGAAAATGGAGAAGATATCTATTGCAGAACAGCATCAAGGATGTTTGGAGTGCCAGTTGAAAAGCATGGAGTAAATGGTCATCTTAGACAAAAAGGAAAGATAGCGACTTTAGCCTGTGGTTATCAAGGAGCCTTAGGTGCTCTTAAAGCAATGGGCGGTACTGAGATGGGTTTGTCTGAAGATGAACTTCAATCAATAGTTGATTCTTGGCGAGAAGCTAATCCAAATATAGTGAGTCTTTGGTGGGATATAGATTCAGTCGTGAAAAGAGTTGTAAAGACTAGAAGTAAAGAAGGATATAAGAACCTAGTTATTAGCTATGAAAAAGGCATCCTATTTATAGAACTTCCTTCAAAAAGAAGACTTGCTTATCCAAAAGCAAAAATCGGGATGAATCGATTTGGTGGAGAATCAGTAGTCTATGAAGGAGTCGTAGTAGGAAACAAGTGGGACAAGATTGAATCCTATGGTGGAAAATTTGTAGAGAATATAGTTCAAGCCATCGCAAGAGATATTTTAGCTGAGACTATGATGAGACTTGAGGAAAAAGGATTTAATATCGTCATGCATATCCATGATGAAGTTGTAATAGAAAGTGATTCATCTAGTATCGAGGAAGTAAATCAAATAATGTCCTTACTTCCTAGCTGGGCACCTGGACTTATCTTAGATGCAGATGGATTTGAAAGTGAATTTTATAAAAAAGATTAAAGAGGGGGTTAAAAATCTCCTCTATTTCTTTGCCTGTGATTTAGGAGGGAAAACTCTTAAAAATTCACAGGAGGTAATTCAATGAAGGAATTAATACCAAAGAACGATTATGGAATATTTGCAGATCACAATGATGTTGCAAGAGTGGACAGTAGATTTGTAGCAGAGTTTTTTGAAAAGAGGCACTCTAATGTTATAAGAGATATACAAACAATCACTCAACCCAAATCTGGGCTCAGTGAAGAATTTACTGAACTCAATTTTGAGCTCAGCATTTATAAGGATGTAACTGGAAGAAATCTACCATGTTATTTATTAACTAGAGATGGATTTACTATTTTGGCTATGGGTTACACGGGCAAAAAAGCCATGAAATTTAAAGAGCTCTATATTAAGAAATTTAACGAGATGAAAGAATTCATAAAGACTCTAGTATCAGCTAGAAATGAATTCCCTCTTTTAACCGAGAATATAAGATTGCTTCATGATAATCCAAAAGCTTATCACTTTAGTAATGAGTGTAACATGCTGAATCGTATCGTTTTAGGTAAGAGCGCAAAAGAATTTAGATTAGAAAATGATATACCAAAAGGAAAAAGTATAAGACCATATATGAATCAATCACAAATAGAGATGATTGAAACCTTGCAAAAGGTAGATATTGGTTTATTAGTAGCATTTCCTAATTATCAAGATAGAAAGAAACACCTTGAATGGTACAAGCAAAAATTGGAGGTACAAAATGTTTTATGTGAAAGAAAAAATTAATGATTCTATGGAAATAAGCATTGAAATAAATGATGAGAATGTCTTTTGCACCTGTCCAAAGTGTGGAAAAGAAGTTCGAGTAGAATTAAATAAAGTATTGGAAGATGGCGATTTATTTTCTACTCAAGTTTGCTGTAATACTTGTAGTGAAACAATGAGGGATATTTATGAATAAGGAACTATACAACGGGAGTGGGTGCAAGGACCCCACTCCTTATCAAGCAATTAAAAATGCAGAGAAGAGATACTATCCCCTGGTATATATCTGCAGTCCATTTTCTGGAGATGTAGAAAATAATGTAATCAAGGCAAGAACTTATTCTCGCTATGCCTTGGATAAAGGAAATATTCCCATAGCGCCACATCTACTATTTCCTCAGTTTATGAGTGATGAAAGTGAGAGAAGACTTGCCATGCATTTTAATTATGTCCTTCTTGGAAAATGTGAAGAAGTGTGGGTCTTTGGTGACAACATAAGTCCTGGAATGGCTGAAGAAATAAGAGTTGCTGAGAAGAGGAAAATGAAGATTCGATATATAAAGGAGGTAGCCTAATTGAAAATATACACCTCAAATTTAATAGGAGTGGAGTCAAACTGTGTTTATCCAAATGAGGTCAATGCAATAGATGTTAGGTCATTTGAGAAAGCCGCGAGTTTTGACCATGTAATGGCTAAGTATAAAAATTCCTATAGATCCAATGATAATTTTATAGAGTCAGAATGTGTTCCTATGGATATAGACAACGACCATTCAGAAAATCCAGATGACTGGATTTCAGCTAATGATTTAAAGAGAATATTTGACGGAGTTAAGTTCGCCATTGTTTATAGCAGAAACCATAGAAAAGAAAAAAATGGAAAAGCTGCAAGACCAAGAATGCACATATATTTTCCAATTCCTAAGATCACAAATTTAGTTGAATATGTAGGCATAAAAGAAAGGCTCGCAGAGACTTATACTTTCTTTGATGGCAATGCCTTAGATGGAGCGAGATTTTTCTTTGGAGTTAAGAATCCTGCTGTTGAAATAGTTAGGGGAAGAAAATATGTAACAGAAATCCTAAAAGATGACTTTGAGGATTTTGATAACTCTCAAGACTTGATTCAGCAAGGCTCTAGAAATTCAACTATGAATCATTTCGCTGGTAGGGTTTTGATCCGATATGGAAATACAGATGAGGCGAGAGAACTATTCGATAAAAAAGCTAGCCTTTGCTCACCGCCACTTCCAGATGATGAACTGGAACAAATATGGAGGTCTGCTTGTAAGTTCTATAAAAAAGTAGCAGCAAGTGAAGGTTATGTATCTCCCGAAGAATATACTGAATGTATAAATTTAAGACCTTCTGAATTTTCTGATATAGGTCAGGCAGAAGTATTTGTTAGAGAATACAAAGACAGAATTCGCTTTTCTCCTTCTACAGGCTTTCTTGTTTACAACGATTCCTACTGGGAGGAATCTGAACTAAAAGCACAAGGATATTCTCAAGATTTGGTTTTAAAACAAATAGAAGAAATAGACAATGAGCTTTTGAAAATGGATGAGGACATTAAGAAATCTGGAGTTAGGGATATCATTTCCTCAATGAGCGAGAAAAAGGCAATGGAGGTTTTTGATAAAAGTCAAAAATCTATTTACTATAAATTAACTTCGCTTGAGGCATATAAGAAATATGCAGTAAAACGAGGTGACACCAGAGCTATCCATGCAACTTTAAAAGAATCAAAACCTATGCTTGAAATAGATCAAAGAGAACTTGATACAGATGAGTTCTTGCTAAACACTCCGTCATTTACAGTAGATTTAAAAACTGGAGAGTGTAGAGACCATAAAGCAGAAGACTATATAACCAAAGAAACATCTGTGGATCCAAGTGATGAAAATATGGATATATGGCTTGATGCCTTAGATACATTTTTTGTAAAAGATAAAGAACTTATAGAATACGTTCAGAAAGTGGCTGGTATTTCTCTAATCGGAAAAGTCTATATCGAGGCTCTAATTATAGCCTATGGTGATGGAAGAAATGGAAAGTCCACATTTTGGAATACTATCTCAAGAGTTCTAAATCTATATAGTGGGTCAATCTCAGCAGATATTCTTACAGTTAATTCTAAGAGAAATGCCAAGCCAGAACTTGCTGAAACAAGAGGTAAAAGACTTTTAATTGCAGCTGAACTTCAAGAGGGATTAAGGCTAAATACTTCAAATGTAAAACAGCTTTGTTCTACAGATGAAATTGTAGCAGAGAAAAAATATCGAGATCCATTCAAGTTCATACCTTCTCATACACTTGTCCTATATACTAACCACCTACCAAAGGTTGGTGCTTTGGATGAAGGAACTTGGAGAAGGCTTATTGTAATCCCTTTTGAGGCAAAAATAGAGGGAAGTAGTGATATTAAAAACTACACTGATTATTTAGTAGATAAGGCTGGGGGAGCAGTTCTCAAGTGGTTAATCGAGGGTGCTAAAAAAGCTATTGATGAAGATTTTAAATTCAGTCTACCTAAAAAAGTGGCTGATGCTATCAATGAATATAAAGAATCAAATAACTGGTTCAAGCATTTCTTAAATGAGTGTTGCGAGATTGATTCATCATATGAAGAAAAATCTGGAGAAGTCTATCAAGAATATAGGGCCTATTGTCTAAGAATTGGTGACTATGTAAGGTCAACAACTGATTTTTATTCTGCTCTTTCATCCAATGGATTTAATAGGGTAAAACTTCGTGATGGAATTAAGATTCAAGGACTAAAGTTAAAAAGTGATTTTGTGTAAATTTAGACATTGTGCAAGTCTCGAAGGTCATATATATAACTTTTATATAGTAATAAAATTAATTTAGTATATATATAAAGGTTATAGAAGAGACCTTCGAGACCTTCACACAATCAAGAGAAAGGTTGAAATATCAATGCTAGAAAACGAAATAGAAAAAGCTTTAGTTGATAAGGTGAAATTCCATGGAGGTCTTTGTCTTAAATTTACATCTCCTTCAATGACGGGAATACCAGATAGGTTAATACTTCTACCTAAAGGAAATATAGGATTTGTGGAAACAAAAAGACCTGGAGGAGAACCAAGACCAATTCAGAAAAAGAGAATGAGACAATTTAAAAACTTAGGTTTTAAGGTTTATGTTCTTGATACCAAAGAAAACATTGATGAAATAATAAAGAGGATCGGAGGTGACTAATTGGAATATACTCCACATAAATACCAAAACTATGCTACTGAATTTATAAAAGAAAATGAAGAATCAGCACTTCTACTGGACATGGGACTCGGTAAGACGGTTATAAGCTTAACGGCTATAAAAGATTTACTCTTTGATTCTTTTGAAATTTCTAAAGTTTTAATTGTAGCACCATTAAGAGTTGCCAGGGATACTTGGAAAGAAGAGATAGAAAAGTGGTCTCACCTTGATTTCTTAAAATATTCAGTGGTCGTAGGAAGTGAAAAAGAAAGAATAAAAGCATTAGAAGAACAAGCAGATATTTATCTAATCAATAGGGAAAATGTAGACTGGCTAATAAATAAGAGTGAAATACCCTTTAACTACGATATGATTGTAATAGATGAATTATCATCTTTTAAATCTCATAGGTCAAAGAGGTTTAAAGCTTTGATGAAAGTTAGACCAAAGGTAAAAAGAATAGTTGGTCTTACTGGAACTCCATCATCTAACGGACTAATGGATTTATGGGCTGAGTTTAGACTGCTTGATATGGGAGAGAGACTTGGTAGATTTATTGGTCAGTACAGGGAAATCTACTTCAAACCAGATAAGAGAAATGGACCAATCATATATTCCTACAAACCACTGCCTTTTGCTGAAGATTCAATCTATGAAAAGATATCAGATATCACAGTTTCTATGAAAGCTGAAGATTACCTAAAAATGCCAGAGAAGATAAACAATGAAGTCTTTGTAAATCTATCAGATAAAGAAAGAGATATCTATGAGACCTTAAAAAAAGACTTGGTTGTTAGTATTAAGGATAAAGATATAGATGCAGTTAATGCTGCAGCTCTTTCTAATAAGTTACTGCAAATGGCATCGGGTTCTGTTTATGATGAAGATAAAAATATGATTCATATCCATGATAGAAAGCTTGATGCTTTGGAAGATTTAATAGAAGGTGCAAATGGTAAACCAGTCTTAATAGCTTATTGGTATAAGTCAGATTTAAAAAGAATAAAAGACAAGTTTGATGTAAGAGAACTTAAGACAAGTGAGGACTTTAAAGAATGGAATCAAGGTAAGATTCCTGTAGCCATTATCCATCCAGCATCTGCTGGTCATGGATTAAACCTACAAGCAGGTGGCTCAACACTTATTTGGTTTTCTCTTACTTGGTCATTAGAACTTTATGAACAAACCAATGCCAGACTATATAGGCAGGGTCAGAAAGAAACAGTTGTAATTCATCATATCTTATCTAAAGGAACTATTGATGAAGATGTAATGAAATCATTAGAAAATAAGAACAAGACACAAGCTGCACTCATTGATGCAGTAAAAGCAAATTTAAAATGAGTAGAGGTTCTATAGAGAACTTACCTCAAAACTTATGGAGGTAAGAAATGAACGCAAAAGAATATTTAAAGCAAGCTTTTTATTTAGACAAGAGAATAAACTCAAAGCTGGAGCAAGTTGAATCACTCAACGCTCTAGCAACAAAAGCTACATCGACCTTATCAGATATGCCTAAGAGTCCTAGTAGAGGAACATCTAAACTTGAAGATACTATTGTTAAGATTGTAGATCTCCAAGAAGAGATTAATAGGGATATAGATAAGTTGGTAGACTTGAAAAAAGAAATCGTAAGAACAATAAAAAAGATTGAAGATAAAGAACTTCAAGTAGTTTTAGAAAAAAGATATCTTTGCTTTGAATCTTGGGAGAAGATAGCAGTTGAGATGAATTACTCAATTCAGCATATCTTTAGACTTCATAGTAAGGCTTTGAAAAATATAGAGATATAAAAAAATCGGGTGACGCATAAATGCATCACCCGAAAAACTTTCGTTTTCAATTCGTATTTTTATTATAGTACCAATTTTAAAACTTGTCCAGAATATCATGGTGTCCAATATCTAAAAGGAATATCAGCTCATTATTTTCATAGAACCAAATAATGCGAATATCCATGTTAACGGAAGACTCCCATATTCCATCTGTACCTTGTATTTTCTTAGTTCTTAAAGATGGATGGGTAGGATTTTCTACGAAAAATTTAAGTTTCTTTTTCGTTTGTTTCTTTTCAGTATCAGATAGTTTTTTGTAATGTTTTTTAAAGGCTTTCGAATAAGTAATTTTATAGGACATTACTTGTCTAACTCCTCGAATAGAGAGTCGATAGAATCAAAAACAGGTTGAGTCCCATTTTTTATAGATTCTTTAATTTCTTTTACTTCAGCTTTTAAATTTTTTATGACGTGTTCTGGATAGATTGCTACTGGAACAAGTACAATTTTTCCGTTATCTTCTATGACTTCAAATTGATCACCTTGGTTTAATTCCATAGAGTTTACTATGTCTTTTGGGATGGTAACTTGTGATTTAGCTTTTAATTCAACTAACATAAAAAACCTCCTTAGTTAGAAATTCATACTTTCTAACTAAATTATATTTTCTTCTGAGAAAAAAGTCAAGTGGAGAGTAAAGTTGATAGAATGAGAGTAAGTAGTTGTAGTATAGTTAGAATAGCAAAAGAATAATAAAACGAGCCTTGGAGATTTAATCTTCAGGGCTTTCTTTATGGAGTGATAAAGTGCCGAGAAAACCTAAGAGACCATGTTCACATCCAGGTTGTCCTGAATTAGTTTATGGACGTTTCTGTAAGAAGCATGAGAAAGAATATAACAAAAATTATGAAAAATATAAACGAGACCCTAGAACTCATAAGCGTTATGGAAAAGCATGGAGAATTATAAGAAAAAGATATGTAGCAGAGCATCCACTTTGTGAAATGTGTTTAAAAGAGAATAGAATGACAAAGGTAGAGGAAGTACATCACATACTTCCTCTTTCACTTGGTGGAACTAATGACGAAGACAATCTTATGAGTCTTTGTAAATCTTGTCATTCAAAGATTCATGCAAATAGTGGAGATAGGTTTGGGGGATAGTTTTTCGTGGGGGAGGGGGAGTCTTAATCTCTACGACTTATTTCCCTACCAACGGTGCCGCCCTCTCACGCACAAAAAAACGGGTTCAAAGGCCCTATTAAAGAAGATAATAAACTAGGAGGTGATAGTATCGCTAAAGACGGAACATACAGAGGTGGAAGAAGAGTAAAAGCAGGAGGCAAACCACAGCCTGCTGCTGAAAAAATAGAAAAAGGTAAAAAGGTAGAAATTTTAATGAACGATATTCCTACATTCACTCCAGAAGAAATAGATGCAGTTGACTTACCAGATGGAGCAGTTCTTGATGGAACAGATATGCCAACACCTAGTGACTATCTATCTGCAAAGCAAAAGAATGGAATACCACTCGGTGCTGATGAAATATATAAAGAGACATGGGGTTGGTTAAAGCAGAGAAACTGTGAAAACTTAGTAAATCCAAGATTATTAGAATCCTACTCTCAGGCTTTTGCAAGATACATTCAATGTGAAGAGGCAATAAGTCAATTTGGACTATTAGGAAAGCATCCTACTACTGGAGGAGTTATTGCATCTCCATTTGTACAGATGTCTTCACAATTTCAAAAGACAGCAAATCTTTTATGGTATGAGATTTATGACATAGTTAAAGAAAACTGCACGGAAGTTTATGAAGACTATGGAGAAGATATGATGGAAAAATTACTTAGAAGCAGAAAGTGAGGTAATTATATTGTTTGAAAAAGTAAATCCAAAGCACCCTGACAAACAGGCAGATTGTATTGCAGGTGCAATTGTAGATTTAGCATATAAAGAAAAGGAGAACCCTAAAATTGCAGTCGAGGTTTTGCTTGGTCATGGTGATTGTCATGTGATTATTGAAACGGACTGCAAGTTAGATGTTGAAGAAATCAAATCAGCTATTAATAGAATAGCAGGAGAAGTAAAAGCCAATGTAAAAATTGTAGAGCAAGACATTCACCTATCGAACAATCAAAAAGAAAAGCTTAGATGTGGGGATAATGGAATATTTAAAGGAGTTCCTACATCTGAAGAAGAAAAGAAACTATCTATAATTGCTCGTGAAATCTATTCTAATTATCCCTACGATGGGAAATACATCCTTGATAAAGATAAACTCATCATCTGCCAGTCAAATGTATCTACAGAAATTTTAACATCAATTTATCCAAGAGCAATAGTAAATCCATTGGGAGATTGGACTGGAGGGTTTAATGTTGATACTGGAGCAACCAATAGAAAGCTAGGTTCAGATATGGGTCGAGCTGTAACTGGTGGTGGACTACATGGTAAAGACCTATCTAAGGCAGATGTATCGGTCAATATCTACGCCCACCTAAAAGCACAAAAAGAAAATAGAGAGATTGAATTATCCTGTGCCATTGGAGATGAATTTGTTGGTGGTAAAGCCTATGAAGAAATAGTAGAAATTGCCAAAGACTATGTAAAATCTATTGGTGGTTTTGAGGAATTTGCAAAGTGGGGGCTCATCTGATGAAAGAAGGACTATTACAATATGAATTAAAAAATGTAGATGAACTCATCCCATATATTAATAATGCTAGAACGCATACTGACGAACAAATAAATAAGGTAGCTGCATCAATAAAAGAATTTGGATTTTTAAATCCCATCTTAATTTCAGATGAGAATGTTATTACAGCAGGACATTGCAGACTTCTAGCGGCTAAGAAACTAGGACTAAAGAAAGTTCCATGTATTTTAGAAAATCATCTCACAGAGGCACAAAGAAAAGCTTATGTTCTTGCTGATAATAAGTTAAGTCTTGATGCTGGCTGGGATGAAGAACTATTGAGAGTTGAAATTGAATCCCTAGAGGATTATGGATTTAATGTAGAGCTTACAGGATTTTCAACTGAAGAATTATCTTCGCTCTTTGACCTTGGTGTAGAGGCTGAAGAAGATGACTTTGATGTTGAAGAAGAACTTAAAAAGCCTATTTTTTCCAAGGAAGGAGATATTTGGACTCTAGGTCGACATAAAGTTATCTGTGGAGATTCTACTCAGTGGGATACTTTTGAAAAGCTGCTAAATGATACAAAGGTCAATTTAGTATGTACTGATGCACCATATTTTGTAGATTTGAAAAATAAATCGGGAACAATTAAAAATGACAATCTTAATGATAAGGAAGCCTATGAATTTTTAATGAAGGTCTTTATAAACTTTAAAGACGCAATGGCTAAGGATGCATCAATTTATGAATTCTATGCAACTATGAAAGCTAGAGTTTTCTATGATGCTTTTGAAGATGCAGGCTTTAAAGTTGGTGCAGGACTGATTTGGAAAAAACCAAGAGCTCCTTTCATGAGAACAGATTGGAAATTTAATATGGAGCCTATTATCTTTGGTTGGAGAAAAGATGGAAAACATAACTGGTATGGAGATCAAAAGCAAACAGCAGTCTTTGAATTTGATGGAATTAAAGATTCTGAAAAAGAAGGATGTGGTCATCCATCATCAAAACCAGTACCTCTCATTGCCTACCTAATTAAACAATCTACACAAACGAATGGCTTAGTCCTTGATGGATTTTTAGGAAGTGCATCGACTCTGATTGCCTGTGAGGAGCTTAATCGAATCTGCTATGGAATAGAAATAGAACCTAAATTTGTCGATGTAGCAGTAAAAAGATATTTGAATTTAGTGGGGAGTGATGAAGAAATAAACTTATTAAGGGATGGAAAAGAGTATAAGTATGAAGATGTTTTTAATCTGTCTTGATATAAATCATAGATCGAGTGATATATGTATGTGAGGTGATTAGATGATTTCAAGGGAAATTATAGAAAAATTAAAAGAGACGTATCCAGTAGGTACAAGAGTAAAACTAATCCAAATGGAAGATGACCAAGCACCTCCAGTTGGAACTTTAGGCACAGTTTATGGGGTGGATGCCATTGGATCAATCCTAGTAAAATGGGATAATGGTTCGATGTTAAATGTAATTTTCAGAGTGGATAGAATAGAAAAAATATCCAGCAAAGGTTGAAATATAGCTATTATATCCTCTAATTAACTTGACTTATTTTTGACAGTACGGTTATATGTACATACAAAAAAAGATAAGGAGAAAAATATGGCATACAAATACATGAAAACACAGGAAGATTTAAATGAGTTAATCGACTCTTCAGCAATTACAATGCTTGGACTTTATGAAGGAGAAAATGGAGACTTAGCTTTCCAAGATTATTTAAAAGACTACCTTGAAGATGACACAATTTATATCACAATGGGAAAAACAATTAACGAATTTTACGAAAGCGACCTTCCTGAAGACTTAAGGATAGTAAGTTTAAAGTACAACAAGTTAGGAAGACTTCCAATTATAAGACTTGAGATTGGAGCAAAGTGGTTTGACGACTTTATATATAATCTTTAAAAAGATTGAAAAATAGCCGATTTATAGGCATAAAAGACTTGACTAATACTCTCCTATACGGGAATATGCATATAACAAAAGCAAAGGAGAGTAAAACCATGAAAAAAGACCTTTTAGAAAGATTAGAGACAGAAGTTAAAGCTTGCAAAAGATACGCAGAAAACTCAATAAAAAAATCAAAAGAAGGCAAGATTGGAGCGGCTATTAACCTTTTAGACATAGCAGGAACGGCAAAGAAATGTGCAGACCAAGTTCATGAAGAACTTTGGAAAGAGTCAGAAGGAAACCTAAACGAAGAAGAATTTGAATTATTTTGTGAATCAGAAACACTAGAAAGAGAACTTAAGAAAGCATACAAAGAATTAAACATAGCAAGACAAAGATAAAATAAAAATCCAAATAGGGTTTAGGCTCTATTTGTCGTAGTAGAAGTCACAATCAGGTGGCTATTTTTTATGCCCATTTTTAAAGAAAGACTAACTATTAAAAGTCAAGAGGTGAAACAAAGAAAATATAAGTAATGATATTGATAAAAACTGAATAAAAATAAGCATGAAAAAGCACCC
>QWCP01000017.1_pt1 | contig 110796 bp, 111 predicted proteins | sample 1972561 | NCBI WGS metagenome assembly QWCP01 (sample SAMN09866705, study PRJNA288562) | Human vaginal metagenome isolate pre4_vaginal, whole genome shotgun... | isolation source: vagina | host: Homo sapiens | place: USA: California
TTCAAACCAATCATACGAGAAAGGAACTCCTTTTTCTAATGTTTTAAGAAATAAATTTAAGGAATTATTCATCCTTACACAAACTATTTTACAGTCTCCTCACTTTTTTGAATATCAATAAATATATTATATTTTTAACTATTACTATCCATAATAGTTAATACACAATGGTATATACAAGTGTAAAAAAGACTAGTATTTATCCATTACTGATAATACTAGTCTCTTTATTATTCTATATTCTAATGTGCTGATGCACCTGAAGTTGCATCTTCTTCTGGTTCTTCTTCAACTTCTTCTTCATGAGCTGAAGCACCAGTTGCTGAATCAGTATCTAATCCGAATTTTTCAGCAAAGTATGAAAATGGCTTCAATGGTTCTGCTTGATACTTAGCAACAAATGCAGGATCATCAAGAGTATTAAGTTCAGTTGAGTAATGCATATCATGGGTGTACTTAATGTCAATTAACATTGGGCCATCCATCTTCTTCCATTCCTTAACTGCTGCTTCAAATTCTTCTTTGGTACGAACAGTTACGCCTTTAACATTCATACCTTCAGCAACTTTAGCCCAATCATTATCTGGAATAATAACACCTGATAATGGTTGGTGTGATTCGTCTTCTTGTTCTGCTTGAATGTAGCCAAGAGTTTCGTTAGTGAAGACAACGTTTAATACGTGCATGTTGTAACGGGCCATAGTTAATAATTCTTCACACATCATTGCGAAGCCACCATCACCAGCTAATTGCCATACTTCACGGTCTGGGTAAACTGTTGCTGCAGTAAGAGCTGCTGGGGCACCATATCCCATAGTTGCGTGAAGACCTGAAGTAGTCCACTTTTGGTCACCGTGCATCTTAAGAAGACGGGTGTGGTCCATGTTCACGTTACCAACATCAATAGCAAATACTGCGTTATCTGCAGCTTCTTTGTTGATTACATCCCAGATTGGTTCTTGACGAACTGGGCTTTCCTTAGAATCTTTAAAGCTATCAAGCCATTCATCCCAGTTTTGACGGTCGGCAATAGCTGCCTTGTATAATGGAGATTCATCACGTGCTTCACCAGCATCAATGATGGCACGAAGTGATTTCTTGGCATCTGCAAGCATTGATACATCAACCTTGTGACGCTTACCAAACTTAGCAGGATCAACATCAATTTGGATTACCTTAGCATCCTTTGGGAACCATAATACTGAGAATGGTGAATTGTTACCAACCCAAACTACTAAGTCAGTGTGACCTTGAATTTCGTTAGCTGGCTTTGGTCCAATACGACCAATAGTACCCATGTATGCAGGGAATTCATCTTCTACGATACCCTTACCAAGGTATGAAGTAAGAAGTGGTGTCTTGAATTTTTCAGCAAATTCCTTAATTTCTTCACCACATCCCTTTGCACCATTACCATAGTACATAACAGGATTCTTAGCTTCTTTAAGAAGTTTTACTGCTTCTTCAACTGATGACTTAGTTGGTGCTGCGTAATTATCTTCAACACGTGCATCGTAATTTACACGAAAATTGTCATCAATCTTTTCCCAACCTAAGTCCTTAGAAATAATCATTACTGCAGGACCTTTTCTTGCGTAAGCTTGACGAATACATTCATCCATTACTACAGGAATTTGTGCTGCGGTCTTAGGTTGACGGCAGAATACACTAGCGTTCAAGAACCACTTATCTTCGTCGAATGCTTGGAAGAAGTCGATGTCTTGACGACCTTCTGGAACGTTAGCGACAATTGCTACCATAGGAGTCTTGTCAAATTTAGCATCGTACAAACCGTTGAATAAGTGTGCTGCACCAGGTCCAGCTGAACCAAAACATACACCAACTTTACCAGTCAATTTGTATTCTGCAGAAGCAGCTAAAGCACCAGCTTCTTCATGACGAACTTCAATAAACTTAATTCTATCTTTCCAGTTGTGAATGGCATTCATACTTGAGTCAAATGAACCGCCAGGAAAACCGTAAATGTGATCAATATGCCAGTCGTATAAAACTTTAAACATAGCGTCTGAGCCATTAATTTTTGCCATATTGTGCATCTCCTTAAAAATATACTTACACTTGTATTAAAGCACTTTTTTTCACAATTGCAAGTGATTGCTATCGCCATTATACCGCACATGTAAGCGTTTTTTAAAGATAATAAATTCACAAAGTGAAGCTATTTATTATTTACTTATTGCTAAAATAAGATTTACATTTGTGATTGCTTTATCAAAGATACTATTTAAGCCAACTTTTTTCAAAATTTAAATTGTAAGCGCCTAACTTATTATTTTTTAAATTTAAACATTTCATAAGGTTTATAACAAAAAAGAGGATTTCTCCTCTTTTTCTTAACCTTTATCTTCAACTTTTGAATATTTTCCTTGTTGAATATAGACCGTTAAAATTGCAATATCTGCTGGATTTACTCCTGAAATTCTTTCGGCTTGAGCAATTGACTCAGGTCGAATCTTTTCAAACTTTTGACGTGCTTCCGTAGCTAAACCGGCAATCTTACTATAGTCAATTCCTTCTGGAATCTTTTTTGATTCTAAACGGCGCAATTTTTGAACTTGTAATTCTTGCTTCTTAATATAACCGGCATATTTCACATCAATTTCAACTTGTTCACGCACATAACGGTCACTATTAAGCTTGGTACCTGAAAGTTTTTCAATAGCTGCAATTGTCACACCCGGACGACGCAAAAAAGCACTGGCCTTTAATCCGGCATTTAACGGTGATTGCCCAATTGATTCTAAATATTCTTGTACCTCATCATTTGGATGGATAGTAATATCATAGAGTTCTGCTAAAGTTTGCTTAATTGCTGCCTTTTTTTCTTCAAATTTTTGATAACGTTCATCACTAATTAACCCCAGTTTATGACCATATTCAGTTAACCGTAAATCTGCATTATCATTACGCAAAAGTAGCCGATATTCTGCTCGACTTGTAAGCAAACGGTATGGCTCATTAGTACCCTTAGTAACCAAATCATCAATCAAGACGCCAATGTAAGCTTCATCCCTACCTAAAGTAAAGCCTGGTTTCCCTTGAGCACGTAAAGCTGCATTAATTCCTGCAACAATTCCTTGCCCACCAGCTTCTTCATAACCACTAGTTCCGTTCATTTGGCCAGCAGTAAATAAATTCTTGATATTCTTAGTTTCAAGCGTATGTTTCAGTTGCCATGGTTCAATTACATCATATTCAATTGCATAGCCTGGGCGCATCATTTCAGCATTTTCAAGTCCAGCAATTGAATGAACCATATCTTGTTGAACTTCTTCTGGCATTGAGGTTGAGAAATCACCAACATAATATTCATCAGTATGCTTGCCTTCAGGTTCTAAAAAGATTTGATGGCGTGGCTTATCTGCAAAACGCACAATCTTAGTTTCAATTGATGGACAATATCTCGGTCCAATTCCTTCAATTACCCCAGTATACATTGGAGCTCGGTCTAGATTGTCGCGAATAATTTTATGAGTAGTTTCATTTGTGTATGTCATCCAGCAAGATAGTTGATCTTTCAAGTAATCTTCATCTTTTGTTTCAAATGAGAAATGTCTTGGTTCACTATCGCCAGGTTCTTCTTCTGTTTTTGAAAAATCAATTGTATTTCCATTAACTCTCGGTGGAGTACCGGTCTTAAAACGACGCAATTTAAAGCCTAACTTTTCAAGATTTTCTGAGAGTTTAATCGCCGCAATTGTGTTATTAGGACCTGATGAGTAAGTAAGTTCCCCGATAATAATTCGTCCACGAGCAGAAGTACCAGTAGTTAAAACAACACTTTTAGCTAAATATTTTGCACCAGTATTAGTGACAACGCCGTGACACACACCATCTTCAACAATTAATTCATCAACTGTTGCTTGGCGCAAAGTCAAGTTAGGAGTATCTTCAATTGTCCGCTTCATCGTTTCATGGTATTGAACCTTATCTGCTTGGGCCCTTAAAGCTCTAACAGCCGGTCCTTTACCAGTATTAAGCATACGCATTTGAATATAAGTGGCATCAATATTTTTTCCCATTTGGCCACCTAAAGCATCAATTTCTCTAACAACCGTTCCTTTAGCAGGCCCACCAACAGATGGATTACATGGCATAAAAGCAACCATGTCCAAACTAATTGTAATTAATAAAGTTTTTTGCCCCATCTTTGCACTAGCAAGAGCTGCTTCACAACCTGCATGCCCAGCTCCTACGACAATTACATCGTATTCATTTGAACTATATGTTTTCAGCATTTTTTTCTCCTATTTACCTAAACAGAATTGACTAAATAGTTGCGTTATTAATTCATCAGGTGCGCTATCTCCAGTTATTTCTCCTAAGGTATCCCAAGCACCTGTAAAATCAATTTGAGCAATATCTAGTGGAACATCATTATCAACTGCATCTACTACATCTGTTAGTTGGTCTTTAGCTTTTTCAAGCAAGCCTGCTTGGCGCTGATTAGTTACTAAAACTTCATCATTTGAGTTGTGAATACCACTAAAGAACAACTTACTGATAGCTTCCTCTAATTCATTCAAGTTCTCTTCTTTAAGAATTGAAGTTACAACAATTGAAGCTTGCGTTTGGACTTTAAGGTCCTCTTTATTTAGTTTTATCCCTAAATCAGCCTTGTTTAAAACAACTATTCTTTTTTTATTTTTGGTGTAGTCTATTAATTTTTCATCTTCAGTAGTCAAGGCTTCACTCGCATTAAGCAACAGTAAAACTAAATCAGCTTGCTCAATTGCTTTTTTGGAACGCTCTACCCCAATTTTCTCAACTTTGTCTTCTGTATGATGAATCCCTGCTGTATCAATTAGTTTTAAAGGTACACCCCTAATTGAAACATATTCTTCAAGGGTGTCACGCGTAGTACCAGCCACATCAGTAACAATTGCCTTGTCATCTTGTGTCAAATAATTGAGTAAAGAACTTTTTCCAACATTGGGGCGACCTACAATTGCTGTTGCAAGACCATTACGCATAATTTTTCCTTGATTAGCTGTTTTTAATAGTCGATTAATTGCTTCAATTACTTTTTTTGAAGTTTCTTGCATCTGAGTTGCTGTAACTTGATCAGCATCATATTCTGGATAATCAATATTCACTTCTACATTTGCTAAAGTATCTAAAATTTCTTGGCGCATATTTCTAATCTTGTCGAGCAAACCACCTTCAAGTTGGTTCATTGCAACTTGTCGCGCTTTATCAGTTTTTGCACGAACAATATCCATCACACTTTCTGCTTGAGTTAGGTCAATTCGTCCATTTACAAAAGCTCGTTTCGTAAATTCACCAGCTTCAGCCATTCGAGCACCATGCTTTAACAATAATTGCAGAATTTTATTAGTTACAACAATTCCTCCATGACAATTAATTTCTACCATATCTTCTTTGGTAAAAGTCTTAGGTGCAAGTAAAACTGAAACCATTACTTCATCAACTACTTTACTGGTTTCAGGATCAATGATATGCCCATAATTAATTGTATGACTAGCAACTTTACTCAAATCTTTTCCTTTAAAAAGCTTATTTGCAATTTTGACTGCATCTTCACCAGATAATCGAACTATCGAAATTCCACCTTCACCAATTGGCGTTGAGATTGCAGCAATCGTATCAAACTCAGTTAATGTCGGCATTATTATCTTCCTTTTTGTATTAAAAAAAGCGCAATTTCCACCACTGTGTGATGGATAAAGCACTTTCACTACTTTATCTAACCAAAATTAGATTTATTTTTTTCGATTTAATTTCTTATAAGCGCGTCTAATCTTACGTTGACGTTCTTTTTCAGCTTGCTTTTTAGCTTCTTGTTCTCGAGCATACTTAAACGGATTTTGTAAAATAAACGTTTGTACTACCGAGAAAATACTTGAAACTACCCAATAAAGTGTAATCGCAGTTGGGAAGCTAATAGCTGGTACAGCAACAATCAATGGTGTAATCCACATCATCGCTTTAGTCATACTTTGACTAGATGATTCAGGGGCTGACATTTGTGCCACATAAGAAGACATAAATGTAAATACAGCTGCTAAAATCGGCATAACGTAATATGGATCTGCCTTGCTTAAGTTCATCCAAAGAAATGTACCATCTTGCAATTGTTTAGTTGAATAAATTGCTTGGTACAAGGCAAACATGAATGGCAATTGCAAAAGCATAGGAAAACAACCCAAATATGGATTAATTCCTGCCTCTTTATAGAGCTTTTGCGTTTCGGCATTTAATAATTGTCTACTTTCAGCATCATTGCCTGGGTACTTAGCACGCAATTTATCAATTTCTGGTTGCAACTGTTGTTGCTTAGTCGTACTTTTAATTGAAATTGCATTAAGTGGGAAGAGTAATAATCTAACTAATATCGTAAATACGATAATTGTCCAACCATAATTCTTCCCTAATAAATCAGCTAACCAAAGCAAAAATTGCGAAAAGTAATAAATGACGTAGCGATCCCACCAACTACCACTTGTATGTGACACATTGCCTGTATTATTAGCACAACCTGTTAACACTACTGCAATAGTTAACACTGCCAAAAAGGCTATGAATCGCTTGACATTTTTCTTCGTTAAAATGTCTTTCATCCTATATTCCTTCATTTTCTTCAGAATCCTGATTAATCAACTTAGCCAAAGTCATTGCATGTATTAAATTCTTTTTAACTTCAGCCATCGTAAACTTACGAGCATAAGGACGAGTAATTACTAAAAAATCAGCTTTTACATCAACTTCATCCTTTACCTCAGTAAGTGTCGCACGGATGTAACGTTTAAGTCGATTTCTAACTACTGCCGTATGTCCTACTTTCTTGCCTACAGATATTCCTACCCGAAAATGTTTGTTTTCTGGGCGAATTAACTTATAGACAACAAAGGCGCGATTAGCAACTGAATCGCCCTTATTAAAAACAGTTTGAAAATCTTTTTCAGATTTTACTCGATAAGACTTTTTCAAAGTGCTTCACATTCCATCCAAACATTAAAAAAACCACTGGAAAATTCAGTGGTTTAAGCAGATAAGACTTTTCTACCTTTTGCACGGCGTCTTGCTAAAACCTTACGGCCGTTTGATGTGCTCATCCGTTTCATGAAACCATGTACACGTTGACGGTGACGTTTCTTAGGTTGGTAAGTTCTCTTAGTTGTCATTAGTCTAGCACCTCCATTTTTTTATAATGCTAACAGCACAATTTATTATTAAGGATAGCATGTTTAGCGCGAAAAACCAAGTTCTTTTTATAAAAAGGAGTATTTTTTTCAAAGTAAAAATCTTTTTTGTGGAAAATTTTTACTAATTTTTTTGTCCTTTTTTTATATTAACATTCTTTTTCTCACACTTTTCCACAAATAACAAGTTGTTAAAAAACAAATCCACAGCATGTGAATAACGTTTTTTAAATTGCCATCTAAGCTTTGTACTTCAAAGAAAAGTTATACACAGTCTAGTATGTTAATAACTTTAAAGTATCTATTTTTTTGATAGAAATGTGGATTACTTTTTGTTTATTTTTCCACAACCTGTGAATTCTTAATTTCTTTTATTCACTTGTGGAAAACTTCTCTAAGCAATGCTACAATATGTTATGTTTTTACAATTAAAGTGAGGAATTTTTTGTGTTCGATTTACAGAAATTTTGGGATTACTTTAACAAACAAATGCGCCAAGAATACAACGAGGTCGCATATAATGCCTGGTTCAAAAACACAAAACCTGTTTCTTATAATAAAGAAACAAATGAATTAGTCATTGCCGTTAAAAATCCTATTGCCAAAGGTTATTGGGAAGCTAACCTTTCTACAAAGTTAATCCAAACAGCTTATGCTTATGGAAATTTTGAAGTTTTACCTATTTTTGAAGTTGATGGCGATGAACCTACTGAACGCTTTAAAGCACCACAACCTCCAAAAAAAGTACCGGAACGCAGTGTTAGTCCTGTAAAAGATGATTTTGTTGCTAAAAATTTACAATTAAACGAAAAGTATACTTTTGATACTTTCGTTCAAGGTGAAGGCAACAAATTAGCTGAAGGGGCCGCTCTTGCCGTTGCCGATAATCCAGGTAGTTTTTACAACCCACTATTTATTTTTGGGGGCGTAGGTTTAGGGAAAACTCACTTAATGCAAGCTATTGGACATCAAATGCTTTGTGAGCGACCTAATGCTAAAGTAGTGTACATTCAAAGTGAAACTTTCGTTAATGATTTCATTAATTCAATAAAAAATAAAACCCAAGATGAATTTCGCGAAAAATACAGAACCGCTGACTTGCTGTTAGTTGACGATATTCAATTTTTCGCTAAAAAAGAAGGTATTCAGGAAGAATTCTTCCATACCTTTGAAACGCTCTACAACGATCAAAAGCAAATTGTCATGACTTCTGATCGTTTACCAACAGAAATCCCAGATCTTTCTGAGCGTTTGGTTTCACGCTTTGCTTGGGGCCTACAAGTAGAAATTACACCGCCAGATTTGGAAACACGTATTGCTATTTTAAGGAAAAAAGCCGAATCTGAAGGTTTAGTAATTGACGATGACACCCTTGATTACATAGCTTCACAAGTTTCAACTAATATTCGTGAACTTGAAGGAGCATTAGTAAAAGTTCAAGCTCATGCCACAATTGAAAAAGCAGATATTAATGTAAATTTAGCTCGTGACGCACTGACTGATTTAAAATTAGTTCAAAAAAGTCGTGGACTACAAATATCAAAGATTCAAGAAGTGGTTGCCAATTACTTCCAAACAACGGTTAATGAGCTAAAGGGTAAAAAGCGTGTTCGCCAAATTGTTGTACCTCGGCAAATAGCAATGTATTTATCCCGTGATTTAACAGATGCTAGTTTGCCAAAAATAGGCCAAGAATTTGGTGGTAAGGATCATACTACAGTTATGCATGCCTACGAAAAAATTGAAAAAGATATTCGAACTGATGCAGAAATAAAATCAGCCGTCTATGAATTAAAACAACTTCTAGATCGCTAGTGCTGATAAAATGTGGATAAGTCAAAAAACTTTCCACAGCTTTTTCACCGCACCGATTCCGTTATTTTAAGGGTTAAGGTTAGTTTTCAACAAAATTAACAGGCCCTACTACGACTACTATTTATAAATATAAATATGAATATAAAGAACTCTCAGGAGGATATTATGAAATTTACAATTAATCGTAATTTGTTTCTTGATAATTTAAACAATGTTATGCGAGCAATATCTTCACGGGCAACTATTCCAATTCTTAGCGGAATAAAAGTTGATTTATCCAATGAAGAACTTGTTTTAACTGGTAGTGATACAGATATTTCAATTGAAATTAAAATACCAGTCAGTGCTGATTTAACAGTAGAATCAACTGGATCTATCGTTTTACCAGCACGCTTTTTTAACGAAATTATCAAAAAGTTACCTGGTAAGGATTTTAGTTTTGAAGTAAAAGAAGGTTTACAAACTCAAATTTCATCTGAAAATAGTGAATTTACTATTAATGGTTTAGATGCTAATAACTATCCACGTTTGCCTGAAATTGCATCTGAGACAGCATTTGAAATTTCTGGTAAAACATTTAGAGAAATTATTAACGAAACTAATTTTGCAGTATCCACTCAAGAAAGTCGCCCCATTTTAACAGGGGTTCACTTTGTCTTTAACCAAGCCAAGATAAAGGCTGTTGCAACTGATTCACATCGGTTATCACAAAGAATAATTGATTTAGAAAATGGACCTCAAGTAGAAGCTGACTTAATTATCCCAGGTAAAAGTTTAGTTGAATTATCTAGAATTATTGGAGATCAAGATCCAAAAGTAACTGTAAATCCAGGAGATAACCAAGTTTTATTTGTAATTGGAAATGTATCATTTTACTCACGTTTACTTGAAGGTACTTACCCTGATACAGATCGTTTGTTGCCAACTACTAGCACTACCACAGCTGAATTTGATCGTGCTAGTTTGTCACAAGCTCTTGATCGCGTAAGTTTGTTGACACATGCAGGTAGAAATAACGTTGTGAAGTTAACACTAGATACTGAAAATGGAGTAGCTCAATTAGAAGGTGATTCACCAGAAATTGGTACAGTAGAAGAAAAGCCTTGGGCTAAGCAAATTACGGGTCAAAATTTGGAAATTTCTTTCAATCCAGACTATTTGCAAGCTGCTTTACGTGCTTCAATTACAGATACAGTTATCATGAACTTTACTGAACCACTTCGTCCATTTACTGTAGTACCTGGAAAAGAAGATGTTGAATTTATTCAGTTAATCACTCCGGTAAGAACCTATTAAAAATTAAAAAAGTGGAATAAAAAAAGAGCACTTTAAGTGTTCTTTTTTTTATATTTAGTGTTTTACGCCTTTTTTAAGAGAATAAGAAGCTGTTTAGTGATTTGAATATAACTACACACTATAAAAAAATTAAGCTTAAAACGGCTTATATGGGCGAAGAGGTTTGTTTTTGTATCGTGAAACGCTTATAATATATAAGTAATAGTAAGGTTTGAGGTGAGTAAAATAAAAATTTTCAAAATAAAAGGTGAATTTATCACTCTAGGACAGTTTCTAAAAGAGGAAACCTATGTTGGCTCTGGTGGTCAAGCAAAATGGTTTCTGGCAGAAAGCCCTGTAATATTGAATGGTCAAGAAGAAAATCGACGTGGTAAAAAAATTCATGTTGGTGATGAAGTAGAAGTACAAGGGCAGATTTATAAGTTTGAATAGAGATGTATTTAAAACAACTCAAATTGCAAAATTGGCGTAATTTTGAAGAACTTGAAACGGATTTTTCTCCAAATGTAAATATATTTATCGGACAAAATGCTCAAGGAAAAACGAATTTATTAGAAGCCGTTTATTTTTTAGCATTGACTAGATCACATAGAACTAATAGTGATAAAGAGTTGATTCGCTTTGGTCAAAAAGCCGCAATTTTATCAGGACATGTGGTTAAAAGTCAGGTAGAAACTGATTTACAGGTTCGAATCAATACTAAAGGAAAAAAAGCTTGGATAAATAGAATTGAACAAAGTAAGCTATCACGCTATGTTGGTCAATTAAACGCAATTTTATTTTCACCAGAAGATTTAGCCTTGGTAAAAGGAGCGCCTAGCTTGCGAAGAAGGTTTATGGATTTAGAATTTGGACAGATAAATCCAGAGTATTTATATTTTTCAAGTCAATATCGACAAGTTTTGCAACAAAAAAATAATTATTTGAAGCAGTTAGCAAATGGAAAAAGTAAGGATAAAGTTTTTTTAGAAGTTTTATCAGATCAATTAGCTGGTCTTGCAGCCGAAATAATTTCTAGACGGTTAAAATACTTAGCTTATTTAAGTGAGTATGCCAAAGAGGCTTATGCAGCTATTAGTAATGAAAAAGAGCGGTTAGAAGTGGTTTATAACCCATCAGTTACTTTGACTTCTGGGCAAACATCAAGTGAAAGTATTTATCATGAAGTGTTAGCATGCTTTAAGAAAAATGAAGCTGGAGAAATTAGAACTGGTACAACATTAGCCGGGCCACATCGTGATGACTTGCAATTTTTGTTAGATAAAAAAGATGCCCATTTATATGCCTCACAAGGCCAACAAAGAACAATTGCTTTAAGCTTAAAATTGGCTGAAATTCAGCTAATTCATCAAATTACAGGAGAATACCCTACATTACTTTTGGATGATGTAATGAGTGAGCTTGACCACACAAGACAGTCAGCTTTACTAAATTACATCCATGGAAAGACTCAAACTTTTATTACCACTACAGATTTAGAAGGTATTTCCTGGGAAATAGTAAAAACGCCTAAGATTTTTAGATTAAAAGCCGGAGTTATCAGTGAAGGAGACGATTAATAATGGCAGATGACAAAATGAAAGATGTCAAAGAATACGAAAAAGAAGCAGATAAGTATAATGCCAGTCAAATCCAAGTTCTTGGTGGACTAGAAGCCGTAAGAAAAAGACCAGGGATGTATATCGGATCTACCAGTTCTCAAGGTTTACACCACTTAGTTTGGGAAATCATTGATAACGGTATCGATGAATGTTTAGCCGGCTTTGCGACTAAAATTGAGGTTACTGTTGAAGAAGATGGCAGTGTAACTGTACAAGATGATGGTCGTGGTATTCCAGTTGATATTCAAGAAAAAACAGGCCGTCCTGCAGTTGAAACTGTTTATACTGTTTTGCACGCTGGTGGTAAATTTGGCGGTGGCGGATACAAGGTATCTGGTGGGTTACACGGTGTAGGTGCTTCAGTAGTAAACGCCTTATCCACTAAAGTTGAAGTAACGGTTATGCGTGATGGCAAAAAATACTTTATTGATTTTGATCACGGCCGAGTAAAACATGAATTGAAGCAAATTGGTACTGTTGATCCAGGACAACACGGAACAATAGTGCATTTTTACCCAGATCCCGATATCTTTACTGAAACTATTGTTTTTGACGACAAAATTTTGAAAAAGAGAATTCAAGAATTGGCCTTCTTGAATAAAGGGCTCAAGTTAACTTTTACCGATAAACGTAAAAGCTCAGCTGAAACAGATGTCTACCATTACGAAGGCGGAATTAAAGAGTACGTAGCCTTTTTAGATAAAAAAGAAGAAAAGTTGTTTGATACACCAGTTTATGTTGAAGGTGACTATGATGGTATTAATGTTGAAGTCGCTTTGCAATATACTACTGGTTATAAAACCACTATGATGACTTTTGCCAACAATATTCATACCTACGAAGGTGGGATGCATGAAGCTGGTTTTAAGACTGCTTTGACTAGGGTAATTAATGATTATGCACGTAAGGCCAAAATCTTTAAAGATAGTGATACTAACCTATCTGGTGAAGATATTCGTGAAGGAATGACTGCAGTTATTTCAATTAAGCACCCTAACCCACAGTTTGAAGGTCAAACAAAAACCAAATTAGGTAATTCAGATGCAAGAGCTGCGGTAGATAAGGCTTTTTCTGAAGCTTTTAGTAAATTCTTACTAGAAAACCCTAGTGTTGGTCGAAAAATAGTTGAAAAAGGGCAATTAGCTGAAAAAGCTAGAATAGCAGCTAAACGTGCTCGTGAAGTCACTCGGAAGAAGTCAGGCCTTGAAATTGCTAACTTACCTGGAAAATTGGCCGATAATACTAGTAACGATCCAGAAATTTCAGAATTATTTATCGTCGAAGGGGACTCTGCTGGTGGTTCTGCAAAGCAGGGACGTTCAAGATTGACGCAAGCTATTTTGCCAATCAGAGGTAAGATTTTGAACGTTGAAAAGGCCTCAATGGATCGAATTTTAGCTAACCAAGAAATTAGAACCTTGTTCACGGCCTTAGGAACAGGATTTGGAGCTGATTTTGATGTTAAAAAAGCGCGTTATCATAAGTTAATTATTATGACTGATGCCGATGTCGATGGTGCCCACATTAGAACTTTGCTTTTAACATTGTTCTACCGCTACATGAAGCCAATGATTAAGGCAGGATATGTTTATATTGCTCGTCCACCTCTTTACCAAGTAAAACAAGGCAAAATTATAAAGTATCTTGATAGTGACGAAGAATTACACGATTACTTAGGTTCTCTTCAACCAAGTCCTAAGCCAACTGTTCAACGTTACAAGGGGTTAGGTGAGATGTCAGCTGATCAATTGTGGGAAACCACTATGGACCCTGAAAACAGAAGACTTGACCGTGTTGATCCAGCGTATGCTGAAGATGCTGATGCAGTTTTTGAAATGTTAATGGGTAATGAAGTTGGACCACGACGTGACTTTATTACTAAGAATGCTAAATATGTTGAAAACTTGGATGCATAAGGAGGAGCTAGATGGATAATCAAGGTCAAGATCGCAGAATTAGAAATGTCGATTTAACTCATACTATGCGTAGCTCTTTCCTTGACTACGCAATGAGTGTTATTGTTGCTCGGGCTTTACCTGATGTTCGCGATGGAATGAAACCTGTGCAACGGCGGATTCTTTATGGAATGAATGAATTAGGAGTTACTCCTGATAAGCCATACAAAAAGAGTGCCAGAATTGTTGGGGAAGTTATGGGTAAGTTCCACCCACACGGTGACTCCTCAATTTATGAAGCAATGGCACACATGGCGCAAGATTTTAGTTACCGTTATATGTTAATTGACGGTCACGGTAACTTTGGGTCAGTCGATGGTGACCGCCCAGCAGCTATGCGTTATACCGAAGCTAGAATGAGTAAAATTGCTCTAGAAATGCTCCGTGATATTAATAAAAATACAATTGATTGGCAAAGAAACTATGATGATACTGAAAACGAACCATTAGTATTGCCTGCTAGAATTCCTAGTTTATTAGTTAATGGTGCTAGTGGTATCGCTGTTGGTATGACAACTAATATTCCACCTCATAACTTGTCTGAAGTTATTTCAGGCCTACATCTTTTAATGAAAAATCCAGACGCAACTACAATGGATTTGATGAAGGTAATACCAGGACCTGACTTCCCAACTGGTGGGGTAATTATGGGCCGAAGTGGAATCTTGCACGCTTATGAAAGCGGAAAAGGCAATGTTGTTGTACGTGCAAAAACTAACATTGAAGAAGAAAAGAGTGGCCGTGAAAGAATTATCGTTACCGAAATTCCATTTATGGTTAATAAGGCAATGTTGGTACAAAAAATTGCAGAATTAGCACGGGACAAAGTAATTGATGGAATTACTGGAGTCCGTGATGAATCAGACCGTCATGGGATGAGAATTACAATTGATATTCGTCGTGATGCTAGTGCTAGCGTGGTTTTGAACAATCTATTTAAAGAAACCCAAATGCAAACTAACTTCGGAATGAACATGGTAGCAATTGTTAACGGAGCACCACACTTCTTAACTTTGAAACAAATGCTCCAATACTATCTTGATCACCAAGAAGACGTTGTAAGACGTAGAACTAAGTTTGAATTAGATAAGGCAGAAGCTCGTGCTCATATTCTAGAAGGATTAAGAATTGCCTTAGATCATATTGATGAAATTGTTAATATTATTCGTAATTCTGAATCAAGCGATATTGCTAAGGCAACTTTGATTTCACGCTTTGAACTAGATGATAAGCAAGCGCAAGCTATCTTGGATATGCGACTAGTTCGTTTGACAGGATTAGAACGTGATAAAGTAGAACAAGAATATCAAGACTTATTAGTCAAAATTGCTGACTACAAGGATATTTTGGCCAAGCCTGAACGAATTGATCATATTATCTATACTGAATTACTTGATATTCAAAAACGTTTTGGTGATGATAGAAGAACTGAGATTACAGCTAGTGAAGTTGTTTCAATTGAAGATGAAGATTTAATTGAAAAGCAAAATGTGCTTTTGACTTTAACTCATAATGGCTATATTAAGCGGATGCCAGTTAGTGAATTTAGAACTCAAAATCGTGGTGGTCGTGGAATTAAGGGTATGGGTGTGCAAGATGATGACTTTATTGAACGCTTAACATACTCAAGTACGCATGATTACTTATTGTTCTTTACTAATAAGGGTAAAGTATATTCTAAGAAAGCTTATGAGATTCCTGAATATAGCAGAACCGCTAAAGGATTACCAATTATTAACTTGCTTCAACTTGATAAAGGTGAAAAGATTCAAGCTATGATTAATGTTCCTGAAGGGCATGAAGATGGAAACTTGTTCTTTATTACTAAGATGGGTGTTGTTAAGCGGACTAGTGTTGAAGAATTTAGCAATATCCGTAATTCAGGGTTAATTGCTTTGACTTTACGCGATGGGGACGAATTAAGTAACGTTTTAACTACTGATGGCAAGCAAAATATTATTATTGGCACTCACATGGGTTATGCAGCTAGCTTCAAAGAAAGTGATGTTCGTGTAATGGGACGATCAGCTGCCGGAGTTCGCGGAATTAACTTGCGTGAAAATGACTATGTTGTCGGCAGTGAAGTGCTTAAGCCAGGTGCAGAAGTCTTAGTAATCTCTGAAAATGGTTATGGTAAGCGGACGGCTGTTAGTGAATACCCAATTAAGGGTCGTGGCGGTAAAGGTATTTTAACGACCAAGTTAGGTAAGAAGAATGGCCCACTTGCCGGGATGACTGTGGTTGATGGTACAACTGATATCATGCTAATTACCACTGATGGAATTATGATCAGATTTAAGACTGAGGATGTCTCACAAACTGGTAGAGCAACTATGGGTGTACGCTTGATTAAGTTAGGCGAAGGCGATAGTGTCGCAAGTTTGACCGCAGTTCCTAATGAAGATGATGATACAGAAGATCAAGACGAAAATTCTAAATCTGAAGAATAAAATTTTTGAATAAAAAATAAAATTACCAACTTTTTGGTGTATCTAATTAGTGATAGAAAAAACTATCAGGATCACGTATAAAAAGTTTGGTAATTTTTTTGTTCTGTGCTAGAATGATGAACTGTGAGTAATATTTTTTCGATTACTCCTTGTTCTTAAACATTTAGTAAGAACCATTTAGTCCAGAAGGAGGTGCAATAGTCAATGACAACCAAGTATGAAGTAACTTACATTATCAAGCCTGATATTGATGATGAAGCAAAGAAAGCCGTTGTTGATAAATACGATAAAGTTATCGCTGATAACGGTGCTACAATGGTTGAATCAAAAGACTGGGGCAAGCGTCGTTTTGCATACGAAATCAACAAGTATCGTGAAGGTACTTACCACATTATGACTTTCACTGCAGAAGATGCTAAAGCAGTCGATGAATTTGGTCGTCTTTCAAGAATCGACAACCAAGTTTTACGTTCAATGACCGTTAAGTTAGATAAGTAGTTTGTTTTCGTGAATTAGGAAGAGGAGGAAATAGGTATGATTAATAGAGTTGTACTTGTTGGCCGTTTAACACGTGATCCTGATTTACGCACTACTGGTAGTGGGATTAGCGTTGCTACTTTTACATTGGCAGTTGATCGTCAATATGCTAATGCACAAGGTGAACGCGGGGCTGATTTTATTAGCTGTGTAATCTGGAGAAAGGCTGCAGAAAATTTCTGCAATTTCACTAATAAAGGTTCATTAGTTGGTATTGATGGCCGAATCCAAACCAGAAGCTACGATAATAAGGATGGGCAAAGAGTTTATGTGACTGAAGTTATTGTTGATAATTTCTCACTACTTGAATCACGTAAAGATCGTGAAGCTCGTTCCCAAAATGGTGGCTATGCGCCACAAAATAACGGAAGTTCATATGCTGGAAATAGTAATCAAAATACTAATTTCCAAGCGAATAATAGTGCTCCAAATACCAATAATGCTGCACCACAGGATCCATTTGCTGATTCAGGTTCAACAATTGATATTTCGGATGATGATCTTCCATTCTAAATTTATAGAAAGGATCTAGAGACATGCCTCAACAAAGAAGAGGCGGCCGTCGTCACCGTAAGGTTGACTTCATTGCCGCAAACCACATCGACTACGTCGATTACAAAGATGTTGATCTGTTGAAACGTTTTATCTCTGAAAGAGGTAAAATCTTACCACGTCGTGTCACTGGCACTAGTGCAAAGAACCAACGTAAGTTGACTATTGCAATTAAGAGAGCTCGTATTATGGGCTTATTGCCATTCGTAGCAGAAGACTAAAACAGATATTAACTGTCGCAGTTAGCTTTTATCGCTAACTGCGATTTTTTTATGTCTTGATAAGTGGTCTATAAGTAAAGATACGGTATAATAAACTTGATGTAGTTTATTTTCAAACTAGAGAGGATCTTCATGAAAGATTTTTTTAGAAAACTAGAATTACCGGAGTTTATAAAAGACTCACGATTAAGTTCTTCAGTTCTAATCGTTATCTTTTTGTCACTCTTTAGTGCTGTAGTGGGAGTTATGATTAGTCCTTTCTTTGGACTAGCGATGGTATTAATTTTCGTTTTAATTGTAGCTTTTACAGTCTATGGGGCATATATTTTAGCCGGTAATGCAAGTAATTTTGCAGCTAATTTATCGTATCGTATTAAGCGTAGTGAACAAGAAGCTATGATAAAAATGCCATTAGGCATTTTGCTTTATGATTCTGATCATCATATTCAGTGGGTAAACCCATATTTACAAATGTATTTGGAAGATGAGGATGTTTTAGGACGTTCTATTTCATCAGTTGATCCGGAATTGGGTAAAATTTTTGAAACTATTTTATCTAATAAAAAAACATCTCAAAATCAGCTCGTAAAATGGGGCAGTCGACAATTTGAAATGATTGTTCAAGATAATTTAGGCGTTATTTATTTGTTAGATATTACACGCTATGCCCAAATTGAAGAAAAATATGAAGCTGAAAGATTGGCAATTGGTTTAATATTCATTGATAATTATGATGAATTGAGTCAAGGGATGCATGATCAAGAGTTAGCCTTAATGAGTTCATATGTTCAAAATACCTTGAGTGAATATGCGGCTAAGTTCCATGCATATTTAAAGAGAATAGATGAAGACCATTTCTTGTTGCTTACGCATATGCAAGATTTAAAGAAATTGGAGGGTGATAAGTTTTCTGTACTTGATAAAGTACGGTTAGAAACTAGTCGTAATAATACTCCATTGACGCTTTCTATTGGATTAGCTTATGGTAGCGACTCATTAAATGAAGTAGCAGATCAAGCACAGTCTAATTTGGACCTTGCTTTGGGACGAGGCGGAGATCAGGTGGTCTTACGTGAACCTGGTAAAGAAGCTCGTTTCTTTGGTGGAAAATCTAATCCAATGGAAAAACGGACTCGAGTTCGTGCAAGAATGGTTTCTCAAGCCTTACAAGAAATTTTTAAAGATGCAGATCAAATTTTTGTTGTAGGACACCAACGCCCAGATATGGATGCCATTGGTGGTGGTATAGGGATTGTCAAAATTGCTCGTGCACATGGTGTAAAAGCGCATGTAGTCTTAGATACTAATCATACTAACTATGATGTAGGACGTTTGGTTGCACGATTAGAAAAAGAAAAGGACTTAGATTTATTTATTAGTCCTGAAGATGCGCTAGCACAAGCAACAGATCAATCTTTATTGGTAATGGCGGATCACTCTAAATATTCAATTACATATGATGCAAAATTATATGATAAATTAAAGAATCGTTTAGTAATTATTGATCACCACCGTCGAGGGGAAGAATTCCCTGAAAATCCAATGCTTATTTATATTGAGCCATATGCTTCATCTACATGTGAATTAGTTACTGAGATGATAGAATATCAGCCACAGCGTGGGGAACAATTATTGACAGATTTGGAAGCTACAGCAATGTTGGCCGGAATTACCGTTGACTCTAAAGAATTTTCTCTTAGAACTGGTACTAGAACCTTTGATGCGGCAAGTTATTTGCGGTCAATTGGGGCAGATTCAGCAATTGTGTCAGATTTGTTAAAAGAAGATATAGAAAGTTTCACCCAAAAGGCTAAGTTAGTAGCTAGTTTAAAGATGTATAAAGATGATATAGCCTTACTTTTGGGGCCAGACGATAAAATAATAGACCCAATTGTGACAGCTCAGGCAGCTGATATGGCATTATCACTAGAACACGTTGATGCTAGCTTTGCGGTTACTAGGCGCAAAAAAGATACAATTGGTATTTCAGCTAGATCAATGGGAGATATCAATGTCCAGGTAATTATGGAAAAATTGGGAGGTGGAGGTCACTTATCTAATGCAGCAACCCAATTGAAAGATATTACGATTGATGAAGCAAAAGAAAAACTAGAAAAAGCAATAGAAGATTATCTAGAAGAAAACGAATAATTATTTTAGGAGGTTTCTTATGAAAGTTATTTTTGTACAAGATGTTCGTGGTCGTGGTAAACGTGGAGAAGTTAAAAATGTGCCAGATGGCTATGCACAAAATTATTTAATCAAAAGAGGCTTAGCTAAAGAAGCTAACAAGGGTAACCTTAATACTTTGAAGCGAGTTGAAGCTAACGAAAAGGCAGCATATGAAGCTGAGAAAGCTGATGCAATCAAAATCAAGAAGCAACTTGAGAGTGATAACACAGTTGTCCAATTCAAGTCTAAAGCAGGCACAGATGGCCGTTTATTTGGTTCAATCAGTGGAAAGAAGATTGTTGAAGGCTTGGAACAACAATTTGGTTTAAAGATTGATAAACGTAAACTTGAATTACCTGAACCAGTTAAAGCTCTTGGTTATACTAACGTAAAAGTTAAATTATTCAAGGGTGTTGAATCAACAATTAGAGTACATATTACTGAAGAATAGGGTAGTACATAAGAAATGGATAACGTAGTTTCACCACAAATTCCTCATGACTCAGAGGCTGAAAAAGCCGTCCTTGGGGCGATTTTTATTGATCCTGAGGCAATTGCTGATGCAGAAGCTATAGTCACTGCAGATGATTTCTATGAGCGAGCTAATCGAATTTTGTTTGCTGCTATGAAAGATTTAGTAGATCGGGACGAAGCTATTGATCCTTTGACTATTCGTGATGAATTAGCTAAGCGAAAACAATTAGAAGATATAGGTGGCATTGCTTACATAAGTGATGTAGCGGTAGCAACACCGACGAGTGCTCACGTTACTTATTATGCTCAAATTGTTCACCGTAAATCTCAATTGCGTCGCTTAATTGCAGCTAGTCAAAAAATCATTCAAAATGCTATGGAAGGTAGCGATGATGTTGCTAATATTTTGGATGATGCTGAAAAGCAAATCATGGATGTGTCATCTGATACTAATTCAGCTGGGTTTAGAAATATCAAAGAAGTTGTTCAAAAAGCTCTTGATGAAATCAATGCTGCAACAGCCGCTGATACAGATGTAACAGGATTATCTACAGGTTTTGTTAATTTAGATAAAATGACAACAGGTCTTCATGAAGATGAGTTGATAATTTTAGCAGCACGACCTGGTGTGGGTAAGACTTCATTTGCAATGAATGTTGCTCAATATGCGGGGCTTCATGACCATAAGACGGTAGCTGTTTTTTCACTAGAAATGAGTGGCGAACAGCTTGTCCAAAGAATGTTAGCATCAGAAGGCTTAATTGATTCTATGCATTTAAGAACTGGGCAATTAAATAATGAAGAGTGGAATAAATTAGTTGTTGCAGCAGGAGCGTTAGCTACAGCATCGATTTTTATTGATGATACTCCAGGTATTAAGATGAGTGAGATTCGTGCAAAAGCTAGAAAATTAGCTAAAGAGGATGGCAATTTAGGTTTAATAGTAATTGACTACTTGCAACTAATTGAAGGTCCTAAGAGTGAATCACGTCAGCAAGAAGTTTCTGCGATTTCGCGGCAATTAAAAAAATTAGCTAAAGAATTGCACGTACCAGTAATAGCTTTATCACAGTTATCACGGTCAGTTGAACAGCGCCAGGATAAACGGCCTGTATTATCAGATATTCGTGAATCAGGTTCAATTGAACAGGATGCGGATATTGTTGCTTTCTTATATCGGGATGATTATTACCGTGATGAAGAAGGTAGCGAAGATAACGACCAGCAGGGGGATGATGATAATGGAGAAGTTGAAGTTATCATTGAAAAGAACCGTTCTGGTAGTCGTGGTACAGTTAAGTTAATGTTTTCAAAACCGTATAACCGTTTTTCAAATTTGGATTATGCTCATGATGAGTAAGATAAAAGGATGTTTCTCATGAAACATCCTTTTTAGTCTTTAAAATTATAACTTTCAAAAAAGATTGGAGCCTTGCTTGAGTCATTACTCTTAGGGCAAGCACTGAAATCACCTTCAGAAAATGGTAAGTAATTATTTTTGGCACTTTGATAAATAAGCTTAATCATTTCAGTTGCTACTTGGCGCACTTCAGGATCCATGCCCATTACAACCTTTCCTAAAGTCCAAGTACCGCGAATACGATGCTCAGTAAATACATTCATATCTGTAATATCCATATTTTCGAATGCTAAAAAGATAGCTGACCAGAGTTGACCACGTTTTTCTGCTGGAATAGATTGATTGAATTGAATTAAGGCGTGCCGAATTATACGGGCTGAAGTCGTTAATCCTTCTGCTAATACAAAACTATTACGTCCCACACTCCAATTGAGTGGAGTATGCTGGTGCATCATCGGATAGACACTTTTTACTACTAATGTCCTTTCGGGGTGATCGAGCATAATTCCAAAAACAGAACTTTCAGGTACGTAGGTCCGCATTTTATCAATTGCGCGTTTAAAGCCCGCACTTTCTGCAAATACTGAACGATAACCTGGTCCATCAAAATTTAAAGCATTTATTACTCGATCTTGAACATCGTAGCGTGCAGCAGCTAGTGAATGAATTGCATAGTGGCCACCTTTTGAATGACCTGTGATATAAATTTTACAATTTTTAAATTTATCTGCCATTGCTTCAAGGTAATCACGTGCTACAGTTTGACCATAAATCTGATAACTGTAATTCATAATCATATCTTCATTCCATCCAACGACAGAACTATCAGTTCCTCGGAAGGAAATTAAAATAGTATTTTTATCTAATTGCAAAGTTAAAGCAGCAAATTGTAAAGGAGCTGGTTCAGCCTCTAAACGGGATGTCCAATCTAGAATTTTTAAATCTGCAAAACGAGGGCTTTTTACTAAAAGTCTAGTTTCTGTTTTTCGGTGCAAATCCAAAGAGCCACTGTAAAGCGCTAAAATACGTTCACATGCTTCTTTTAGGCTATGGCCTACAATTGACTCATCAAAAGGTAAATAAGCAATAGAAGCTAAAATAGCCCCATCAACGCTATTATATTGCCTTTGCTTAAATGATAAATCACCGCGCCAACGCAAATAATCAAGTGGACCTGCCATTTTATCCATCCTCTCAAAGTATAATAGCTATATTTTAATACTTTATTTTTTAATAAAGAAAAAAAGAGCCAAAACTTGACTCTTCCTTAATCTTATTTACCACCACGGGTGTAAATGATTCGTTTGATATCTGGATATTTGCGCAAATGCATGATGATATTATTTTCATCAATTTTATTATTAATAATTCCATCAGCATTAAAAACAATTTGTTCATCATCGACATCTAAAATCTTAATAGCGATAGATTCAACATGATTATTTTCGAGTTCATTTTGAATTTCGTTAAGAATATTAGGCGTATTAACACAAACAATTTGAACGTTAAAACGAACATGGATAATAATTCTGGAAATAATTGAATCATCATGAAATAGCATTTGAATAAAGAAGATGAAAATTGTTGCTAAAACTCCAATGGTGTATAAACCGGACCCAACGGCCATACCAATAGCAGAAGTAGCCCAGACACCAGCAGCGGTTGTTAAACCAGAAATTTGTTCACGGCGAACTAAAATAGTTCCGGCACCGATGAAGGAAATACCTGTAACAATCTGAGCTGCAATTCTTGAAGGGTCTAGAGCAATCTCATTTGTTGTCAATAAGTCGTAAAAGCCATATTTAGAAACTATCATAAATAAAGCAGAAGCAACAGCGACAACAATATGAGTTCTTACACCAGCGCTTTTACGCTGGATAGCACGTTCATAACCAATTACTGCACCACAAAGTGCAGCAACGATAATTCTAATTAACCATTCAACTTGAGTGGTAAAACCGGCAATAGCCAAAATTGTCATTTTGATACTCCCCTTATATTTGTAGTAAATCAATACAACTTCCATTCTAATATAAAATTAGGCAAAAAACAGAAAAAAATTTCAAATAAAAGCTTGCACAAACCTAATTTTTATGGTTAAATTATTAATTGTGTTAAGGCAACACGAAAAGTTGCTGACTTAGCTCAGTTGGCAGAGCACCTCACTAGTAATGAGGAGGTCGAAGGTTCGAACCCTTTAGTCAGCATTGGAATGAATGAAGTTGGGACACCGATACGTTCGGTGTCTTTTTTGTTGTCTAAAGTTATATGCAATGAGAAAAGCACAGGATTAAACTGGTGTCATTTTAAGCTATTTGATCATGATATAATAGTGATGTAATGAAGAATATGATTGACGTGCAAAGGATGAGCTGGTTACTCAATCCGTCGTCGACGTTTTGCGGGTGGTTCGTTAGAACCGCCTTTTTTATTGCCTACACTTATATGAGAAATTCAAAAAAATCTAAATCCATTTGCTAATTTTCGGTGTAATAAATGATTTATCGGTGATTCAGTATCCTTATTATTTGCAATCTGCACTTCTACCACTGTAGAATATGAAATAAAAATTAAAAAGAGATGCAAACTATGAATAAACAGGAACGAATTCAGGTTTTAACCGATTTAATTAAAATTAACTCCATCAATGGCAATGAACTTGAGGTAGCAACTTATTTGAAAGCATTATTTGCTAAACACAATATTGAAGCTGCGATTGATGCTTTTGGCGATAAGAGGGCGAATCTAATTATGGAACTAAATCCGCAAGCTTCAGGGCCGATTTTAGGTCTTACTGGGCATATGGACACCGTTGACTTAGTAAATGAAGCCAAGTGGCAGAGCAATCCGTTTGAACCTAAACTTGACGGTGATAAGCTTTATGGTCGCGGCAGTGCAGATATGAAAAGTGGGCTGGCAGCAGAAGTTATTGCTTTGATTGAACTTGTTGAATCCGGGCGGATAAAAGGGCATGTACGCTTTTTAGCTACGGCTGGAGAAGAATATGGAACTCCGGGTGCTAATCGGTTAGAAGAACAGAGTTATGCGGCAGATTTAGCGGCCTTAATAGTTGGTGAACCAACTGGTGGTGACATTGTATATGCTCATTCTGGTAGTTTGAACTATCGCATTAAAAGTCATGGTCAAGCTGTTCACTCATCTAGACCGGAAGAAGGAAAGAATGCAATCACTGGTTTAGTTAAGTTTTATGTAGCTGAACAAGAGTTATTTAATAATGCACCAAAAGATCCATATTTAGGCGAAATTAAGCACAGCATTACGGTCATTGAAGGTGGAAAGCAGGTTAATATTATTCCCGCTGAAGCTAAGTTAGAAGGCAATATTAGACCAACCAAGGCTTTCAGCAATGAAGAAGTGATTAAATCATTGAAAGCATTAGTTTCAAAGCTAAATCAAGCTGAAGCTACTCACTTAGAATTTGAATTGATTCATAACTTTTATCCAGTGGTTACTAGCCCCGATGATGCATTTGTTAAGAAGGGGTTAGCCGCTACTACCGACGCCTTTGCCAATCTAAGAAAGCCCAAGCTCAGAATTATTAATGGAGCAACAGATGCGTCTGTTTTTGTTAAACGTAGACCAGATTTGCCAGTCTTTATTTTAGGTCCTGATAAGTGGAAATTAGCGCATCAAATAAATGAATATACGACGATTTCTTCATATTTAGCAGTAATAGAAGCATATAAGAATATTATTTTGAACTTTTTTGAATAATAGTTAGTAATCCTCAACATAAGTTGAGGATTTTTTGTTTTATTTCACATATAGGTAATCTTGACAAGGAATAAATCGGGGGGGGTAAAATGCGCCTTGTATGACTTTTAATTTATTTGGAGGAATTTATGATAGTAGGGATAGTTTTATTAGTAGTATCAGGTTTGTTATCTAGCCTTTTTTATAGTAAGAAAAAATATATATGGTTTTTATTGTGTTTGATTTTTGCTCTTTGTTGTTTTTTAGGGTTTACAGCAGATATTACTAATATTTTGTTGTTTCAAGTAATTATGGGTGTAACAACACTTGGAGCTTTAGGTATATTTGCATATTTAGTTCTTTTGAATAAAAAAGGTAAAAAGCCTAGATATAATAAGACTATATTTGCAATAACTATACTTGCTTTACTGTTTGCAGTCATGGGAATATCTTCACCTAAGGATTTTATGTTGCATACTGATGAAGTAATAGCAAAAGATAAAGGTAATCATACCAATTCAAAATACTTCGAAGTGTTAACTTCTAAAGATAATTGGGATACTGAAAATAAAATGTTTTCAATTGATACTAATTCTAAAGGTAAAGTATCTCTGAAACTAAAAGGTTTGAGAGATTGTACAGTTACTATCAAAAATTCCCCAGATTTTGATAAAGATACCGATCAATCAGTTAAAACACGAAAAATCGAATTACGTGCAGGTGAAACAAAAACATTATCATTTGCTATGAAAAATAGTGACTATGTTGAGATTGAACTTGTGATAGTTGATCCTGATGGTAAGAAAACTTATGTAGAATTCAATAACGAGATGGAAGATAATTCATCTGACTCGGATTCCGATACCGATTCAGATAGTGATACTAATGATTCAGATGATAAAGATAGTGATGATGATAATACTCTAGGAAAGCAACTTATTAAGCATTTGCCAAAGAAGCAATTGATGCAGCTAAAAAAGGTGACTTTGATAAAGCAGAAGCTAAGATTAAGGCAGCAAATGAAGCGTTAGTTGATGCGCATAATACACAAACCGGAATGCTTACAGAGGAAGCACGAGGAAATCATGCCAAATTAACCTTACTAGTAGTTCATGCTCAAGATCATTTGATGACAGCAATCACATATATTGATTTGGCACAAGAACTAGTTGATGTATATAAGCAAATGGCTGAATTAAAGAAATAGTTCATGCTTGAGTAGGGGAAATGAATATGGAAAACAATAAGATAATTAAGTTTATGAACGAGCATCTATTAGGGCCAATGGGTAAGATGGCCAACTTTAGATTCGTTCGAGCAATTATGGCAGCAGGGCTGGCATCAATTCCATTTACTATTGTTGGATCAATGATGCTGGTATTAAATGTTATTCCAATGGCCTTCCCACAATTACAAGGTATTTGGAATGCTAGCTTTGTTCACTTTACGCCACTTTATATGACTATCAACTATGCTAGTATGGGAGCTTTAGCACTATACTTTAATATAGTTTTAGGTTATGAATATACCAAAATTATAGCTACTGAAGAAAAGCTGAATATGACACCAATGAATGGTGCACTTTTGTCGATGTTCGCTTTCTTTATGACTTTACCAGAATTAGTTGTAAAAAATGGTACGGTAGAAGTTATTTCAAAAGCGGTCAAAGATGGTGCAGGAACAGTCAGTGGTTTTAGTGTTACATCATCTGGACTTAATCGATTAGGTACAGCAGGTATCTTTGTTGGTATTATTATGGCTGTATTAGCTGTAAAGTTATATCAATTAGCTGTAAAGCACAATTGGGTTATTAAGATGCCACCGCAAGTTCCAACAGGTGTAGCAAATGCCTTTACTGCATTAATTCCTGCATTCTTAGTTGGTTTTGTAGTAGTTATCATTGAAGGATTATTAGTTTTTGTAGGAACTGATATCTTTAATGTTATTGCTTTACCATTTAGCTTTGTAACTAACTTAACTAATACCTGGTTAGGAATTTTGGTAATTGTTTTCTTAGTTCATTTCTTATGGGTAATGGGAATACATGGTGCTAATATTATAGGTGCCTTCTATACTCCAATTGCGTTAGCTAACTTTGCCGCTAACTACAAAGGTGCTCATTATGTATTTGCTGGTGAATTTATGAACATGTTTGTAATTATTGGTGGTTCTGGTGCAACTTTAGGGATTGTTATTTGGATGGCCTTTAGAGCACGTTCAGCCCAACTTAAAGTTTTAAGTAGAACAGCAATTGTACCAGCATTCTTCAATATTAATGAGCCAATTGTTTTTGGATGTCCAATTGTATATAACCCTATCTTAATGTTCCCATTCATTCTTGCTCCAATGGTAACTGCTACTACCTCTTATTGGGCTATTAAATTAGGCTTGGTAGGTAAGGTTATTGCGCAGATGCCTTGGCCTTCTCCATTAGGTATAGGTGCTTTTATTGGTACCGGTGGTGATTGGAAAGCTGCTGTATTGGCAGTAATTAATGTTTTTCTTGCCTTCCTTGTTTGGTACCCATTCATGAAGATGTATGATAATAAGTTACTTGCTCAAGAAAAAGCTAATCAAACAAGTGAACAAAAATAAGCTTAACACCTCAATTAAGAGTAGCCGATTTTAATCGGCTACTTTTTTTGAATAGCTAGTATGCTTTACAAAATAGCTAAATTAATGGTATTCTACTAGTAGGTAAAGCAAATTAGTTATTAGGGAGGGTGACGCAATGCAACGTGATATCTCTAGTCAAATTCTTAAAGGCATTTTACAAGGAGTAATGTTAACTATTCTTGAAAAAAATGTTGAGTATGGTTATAGCTTAAGTAAAAAGTTGGATGATTATGGCTTAACTAATGTACCCAAGGGAACGATTTATCCTTTATTAGCTTCAATGGAGAAGAAAAAATTAATTGAAGGAAGAATGCAAGAATCACCTGATGGTCCAGCACGTAAATATTACTATTTAACGCCAGCTGGGCAACAAGCTAAGCTAGAATTTCAACAAGAATGGCAACAGTTAGAAGAAGTAGTCAATAAGGTTTTAGGAGGAGAGTAGTATGTTATATAATCGCGTTATTTCAGAAACTAAAGATAAGCAAGAAAAATTAAGTTTCAGAAATAGAGAATTCTTCCGTAAATTTGTTACCTATACTAGCTATATTGCGAAAAATAAGGATCAAGATATCCTTGAAAAACGGATGCTTGAAATTTTAGATGATATTATTGCAGCTCAAGAGGATGGATTAGATGCTGATGAATATTTTGGAAAAGATCCTGAAAAGATAGCCCAAGAGATTGTTGAAATAACTCCTCGAAAAGGTTTTTTGACATCTAATGGAATCTATGGTGCTGTTGCGATGGTATTTCTGATACATGGCTTTCAATTTAGTAATTTAGATGTAGGAAACGCAATTATACTAGCTGTTTTAGGCTACTGGCTTACAATATATGGTAATCATGTTGTTTCCGGAATGATTTACAACAAAAAAGGAGTTGAATTGGCACGTAACGATTTAAAATTAGCCGGATTGTTACTGGCGTTCATAGTAGTAATCGCTGTTGGCGTTTTAGTTAAAACTCCATTTATAATTGCAAAAAATGATTGGATTAATTGGCTATTTAACGGTATACTTTGCATGCTTTTAATTTGGAATGTTTGGAGAAGTTTGTATATCAAAAAGAAAAAATAAGAATCATTACTGATTCTTATTTATTAGTAATATAGCGCCATTCTTGTGTTTTTCCACCAAAGCCCCAAGAATCTGAAGCTACATCTTGAATAACTATGTAACTAGTGGTGGCTAAAGGCCCGATTAGCTCTTGCATTTTAGCAAAACTTGCTTGAACAAATTGGCTTTTTTCTTCGCGAGTATTAGTACCAGATGTTATTTTTATTTCTAAATAAAAACTATTTAAGTTGGTTTGAGATATTGGTTTCCCTGCGATAAACCAATCCTCTGGTTCACATAATTTTATATCAACTGTAGCAGCATTAGGATCTTTTTTTAGTTTAGTTACTGCTAAATGGGTTAATTCTTTGGCAACAATTTGTTTTATATTTTGGTTAGATTTTTGACAGGCTAATCTAACTCTTAAGTACGGCATATAAATCCTTCCTTTCTCTACTGAAAATAGAATAACATTAAAAAATCTATTTAAGTATTACTAAAAAAGGATATAGTTATCATAAAAGGTGATGAGGTAAAAATGCAATTACATGATTTTGAAACTTTTATATACTTGTATGAAACTCGTTCAATAAACTTAACTGCTAAGATAACAGGATATGCTCAATCAAATATTACGGCAAGATTGAAAAAAATTGAGGAAGAATATCGATTACTGCTTTTCCAAAGAACATATCAAGGGTTAGTACCTACTGAAGCAGGAACTGAATTTTATAAATATGCTAAAAAAGTTATTGACTTAACAGATGATTTCTTAAAAACGGTGACTAAAACAAGTAAGTCTCAAAATATAGTTATGCCTAAATTGCTGTTTGATTGGTTAATAGTTGAACATAATGATTATGATATTGTTAAAGATAATATAACTGTTTTAACTAGTTCACAAATTACAGAAATAGAGAAGCCTAAATACGATACGATTATAACTTATGCTTCATTTAGTCATGAAGATTATCATCAAGTGGGAGTGGGCTATTTGATAGCGGATTTTTATACTAATTCTTTATCTAAAGATATACCGATAATTGTTAACAGTGATCATAATTGCCCATTTAGAATTAGAACTTTGAAGATAATAAAAAATAAAAAAATAATAGAATTGGCATCATGGGACAATATCATCGAATTAGTTAAAAAAGGTAAAGGAATCGCGTTATTGCCCAAATATATAGGTGAACGTGAAAAGCTAATTTGTTTAAGTGATAAACGAGAAGTGCGAATACCTTATAAAAAATATTCACGAAATCAATGTTCCATGTGAAACGTAAAAAATAATCATTTGATAAATTTATTTGATACAATCAAGTAAATAAATAATTGAAAGGATTAAAGAGCTAATAATGAAGGTATTGCTTACAGGAGACAGTATTGTTGTTCGATATGAAGGCTTAAAAGAACCGCATATTAATGCCTATTTAAAAGAAAACTTTTCAGATATAGAAATCTTAAATACTGCTGTGCCAGGCATTAATAGTCGCTATTTATTAGCTCACGTAGATGAATTAATTTTGAAGCAAGAAAAAGCTGATTATTTGGTGATTTTAATTGGAACCAATGATTGTGCGTTTCATAAAAAAATTGAGGAAGAAGAATTTTGGACTAATTTAAATAAAGTTGCTAAAAAAATTCTAACAAAATATGATGCCAAGCAAGTTATTTTGGTTAGTCCGCCTGCAGTAGATGAGGAAAAACAACGAGTTCGTGATAATGAAACGGTTGAAAAATATGCCAATTGGGTCCAAAGGGTAGCAAATGACTATGGAATGCATTATTTAAACTTGTTCCATGAAATGGAAACTGATGAACATGAATTAGAAGAAATATGTCATGGGCTTCGAAATGACGGGCTACACTTTGGAAAAATCGGGTATCAAATTTTTGGTGATGCCTTAATTGATGAAATTAGACCGAAAAAATGGCATCAAAAAATTATTAATAAGTCTCAAACTGCTACATATACAGTTACTAAACTGCCTTTAAGGATACTTATTTGTAATATTCGTGATTGTTTATATATTGTTATAAAACGGATGGAGCTAATTGAAGAAAGAATTTTAGATAATCCTAATTGGGGTCTTTCTTTAAATAAGATTATTATTTTAGGTGTACTGGGATTATTATGGCTATTTATATCTACTTTTAGATAAAATTATTGACACTTCTTTTTAGTAAGTTTAAACTAGTGGTCATAATTATTAAGGAGAGCCAAACAATGAATAATTTAACATTTATTAATGCTAATATTTGTTGTAGTGGAGCGTCACAGATGATGTGCTCCACTTTTTGGCATGCTATAAATTAATCCACACAAAAAGTAAGCATTTTTTATCTATGACGCTAATTCAGAAATGAATTGGCGTCTTTTTTTGTTTTTCAGGAGGTAATTATGAAATTTGATAGTAAGTTGATTCATGGCGGAATTAATGAAGATGAAGAAACAGGGGCAGTTTCAATGCCAATCTATCGGGCTTCAACGTATCATAAGCCATTTTTAAGCAGCAAATTAAAATGGGAATATTCAAGATCTGGTAATCCAACTAGAGCAGCATTGGAAAGTTTAATGGCAGATTTAGAAGATGGAAACTCCGCATTTGCTTTTAGTTCAGGGTCTGCCGCAATTCATGCTGTATTTTCGCTGCTTTCAGCTGGTGATGAAGTCATTATTGGAAAAGATGTGTATGGTGGCACTTTTAGGTTGGCTAATCAAGTAATGAAACGGTTTGGACTTAATTTTACAGTAGTTGATACTCGCAATCTTGATGAAGTATCTGCAGCTATCAATTCCAATGTCAAAGCAATTTACTTGGAAACACCGACGAATCCTTTACTTGAAATATCAGATTTAGCAGCTATTGCAGAAATTGCTCAAAAACATGACGTGTTAATGATTGTTGATAATACTTTTGCTAGTCCATATAATCAAAAGCCCCTTGATTTAGGTGCAGATATTGTTGTTCATTCCGGCACTAAATATCTTGGTGGTCATTCAGATTTAGTGGCTGGGATAGCAGTTGCTAAAAATGAAAAAATTGCTGAGCAGTTAGCCTTTTTACAAAATTCTATTGGTGCGGTTTTATCACCTGATGATTCATGGCTGTTGATGCGAGGGATTAAAACATTAGGTGCTAGAATGCGGGTGCATGAAGATAATGCACAAGCAGTAGTGAAATATCTTTTAGATAGTAAATATGTTAAAAAAGTTATGTATCCGGGTTTAGAAACTAATCCTAGTTTTTCAATTGCTAAAAAGCAGATGAAGGGTTTTGGAGCTATGATTTCTTTTGAATTGGCTGATCAATATAGAGCAGAGGAATTTGTTAATAGATTACATATGATTTCTTTAGCAGAAAGTTTAGGTGGAATTGAAAGCTTGATTGAAGTGCCTGCAGTAATGACTCATGGCTCAATTCCGCGAGAAATCCGCTTGAAAAATGGTATCAGCGATGGCTTAATTAGATTATCTGTAGGAATAGAAGATAAGGAAGATATTTTAGCTGATTTAGATCAAGCATTTAAGACTTTAGATTGAGCTTTTTTCTCCCAATAAATGCTATATTCGCTATAATAAAATTAAGAAGAAAAAAGGGAGATTTTTCAATGCTTTTAATTTCATGGAATATTGATTCACTTAATGCTGCACTAACTAGTGATTCAGCTCGTGCACAAAAAACTAGACACGTTTTAACCCAAATTGCGGAAAAAAAGCCAGATATTTTAGCAATTCAAGAAACTAAGTTGCGCGCTACAGGTCCAACTAAAAAACATGCTGAAATTTTGGCTAAGCTGTTTCCTGACTATGAGTATGTTTGGCGTTCATCTGAAGAACCCGCAAGAAAAGGTTATGCTGGAACCATGTATTTGTATAAAAATACCTTGGAACCAGTGGTAACGTATCCAACAATCGGTGCTCCAGATACCATGGATTTTGAAGGCAGAATTATTACTTTAGAATTTCCAGAATACTTTGTAACGCAAGTATACACACCAAATGCTGGTGGTGAGTTGAAGAGACTTGGCGATCGTCAAGGTTGGGATAAGAAGTATATTGAATATTTACAAAAGCTTGATAAAGAAAAACCTGTTTTAGCTAGTGGGGACTACAATGTAGCTCATGAAGAAATTGACTTGAAACACCCAGAAAACAATCATCATTCAGCTGGTTTTACCGATGAAGAAAGAGCTGATTTTACGGAATTACTTTCAACTGGTTTTACTGATAGTTTTCGTAAGATTCATGGAAATATTCCAGAAGTTTATTCATGGTGGGCACAGAGAATTAAAACAGCTAAGGCTAATAATTCAGGCTGGAGAATAGATTACTGGTTAACAAGCAATCGAATTGCAGATAAGATTAAGAAATCTGAAATGATGGATACTGGTGAGCGTGCTGACCACTGTCCAATTGTGCTGGAAATCGATTTGTAAGAATAAGGGCATCGTAATTGATGCCTTTTGTTTTGGAGAGTTTTTTATGGATAAAGTCTTAAAAGATGCAGTTTTAAATGGCTTGTATAATTCCAATTATCCAGGGCAAGTTAATTTAACGCCACAACTGTTGTCAAATAGTGATGAAAAAATTTGGTTGAGTTTGCGTCAAGAACTATTATCAGCCAAGTCCTTTATCTGGGCAGTTGCATTTATTAGCGAGGATATGCTGGTCCCGTTTAAACAGGTTTTAGAAGATACTGAAATTCAGGGGACAATAATTACTGGCTCTTATTTACAATTTAATAGTCCAAAGGTCTTTTATGAGTTACTAAAAATCCCTAATTTAACTGTAAAAATAAGCACAAAAGCTGGCTTTCATGCTAAAGGCTATTTATTTAAATATGAGAATTATCAAACAGCAATTATTGGCTCAGCAAACTTTACACGCTCAGCGATGCTTGCTAATAGTGAATGGTGTTTAAAAGTAAGTTCAACTGAGAATGCTAGTTTAACTGAACAATTTAAGAATGAGTTATATAAACTAAATTCAGATTCTATTGCTTTATCAACTGATTGGATAAAAGCTTATAAAAAGAATTGGATAAAGCCTAAAGCTGCTAAACCACTTATTCCCCAGGAAATAACGCCTAATAAAATGCAGCGTGAAGCTTTAGATAATTTATTTGAAGTTATCAATCAAGGCCAAAGACGAGCTTTAGTTGTTTCAGCAACTGGAACTGGAAAAACGTATTTAGCTGCTTTTGCAGTTAAGCAATATAAGCCTAAGCGATTTTTATATTTAGTTCATCGTACGCAAATTGCCAAAAAAACGATGGCCAGTTTTCAAAAGGTAATAGGCGGACATAAAAAAGATTATGGGCTACTTTCAGGTAATCATCATGACTATAGTGCTAAATACTTATTTGCGACTGTTCAAACTTTAAGTCAAGATGAGCTGTTAAAAACTATTGATCCAGCAGAGTTTGATTTTATTTTAATTGATGAAGCTCACCGCTCTGCGGCGCCATCGTATCAGAAAATTTTAAATTATTTAGAACCCCAATTTTGCTTAGGGTTAACAGCTACACCTGAACGGATGGATAAAGAAAATATTTTTGAAATTTATGATTATAATTTAGCTTATGAAATTAGATTAAAAGATGCATTGCAAGAAAAGATGTTAACACCGTTTCATTATGTTGGAGTAGAAGATTATGAAATTAACGGTCAAACTATAGATGAAACGTCTGATTTAGCCTATTTAACTGCTGAAAAACGAGTTGATTATCTACTTAAAGAGATTGATTATTATGGATATTGCGGTAAGAAAGCCCATGGCTTAGTTTTTTGTAGTAGACAGGCAGAAGCAAAAGAATTAGCGCTTGAGTTTACTAACCGGGGGCATAAGGCAATTAGCTTGACCAATCAAAATAATGAAACAGATCGTCAAAAGGCAGTAAAGGACTTAGAAGCTGGAAAGATTGAATATATTATTACTGTGGATTTATTTAATGAAGGTATTGATATCCCTTGTCTAAATCAAATTATTATGTTGCGTAATACGCAATCAAGTATTGTCTTTATCCAGCAACTTGGCCGTGGATTAAGAAAATATCCAGGAAAAGATTATGTAACAGTAATTGATTTTATCGGTAATTATCAAAATAATTATCTTATTCCTCTAGCATTGACTGATGATCGGTCCGCTTCAATTGATCAGGCTAAGCGTGAAGCACAACTTCCATCGTTTATAGGCTTATCAACAATTAATTTTAGTAAAGTTGCTAGTGAAAAGATTTTAGCTTCTCTAGAAAAAGTAAAACTTGATGGTTTGAAACAATTAAGGAACGCCTATCATGAGCTAAAAAACAAGTTAGGTAGGAGTCCGTTATTGTATGATTTTTACCGCCTGGGTTCAGTTTCACCATTGGTATTTGCGCAAAATACTAGTTTATCTTCTTATGCTGAATTTTTAGAAAAGATGGGAGCTGAAATTTTAATCAGCTCATTTGAACATAAAGTTTTAAGCTTTTTAACTAAAGAATTATTACCCGGGAAAAGAATTCATGAACTGCTCTTTTTAAAATTGATTTTAGATTATGGAAAAGTTAACAGAGATCAATTTGAAAGCGAACTAAAAAAGCAGGGAGCTTATTATAATAGTGAAGTTTATGACTCAATTCAGAAATTTTTGATGTTGGATTTCTTCGATGTTAAAACAGGTAAAACCACTAAAAAGGTTCAATATGGCAATGCACCATTGATTGAACAGCTTAATTTATTTGATTTTACTTTTAGTGAGCCAATCAAAAAGGCGTTAGAGAATGCAGACTTTAAGAGGTTATTTACCGACCTTATCAAAACAGCGATAGCTTTAAATGGTCAATATGATAATCAACAAAAATTTACACTTTATAAGTCTTATGATCGCAAAGACGCCTGTCATTTACTTAATTGGCCATTAGATGTTAGTGCTCCAATGTATGGATATCGAGTAGGAGAAAAAGACTGCCCAATTTTTATTATTTACAATAAAGATGAAGAAAAAAGAAGCAGTGTATATCATAATACTTTGTCTGATGGACGCAGTTTGCATTGGTATACGCGCTCACCAAGACATTTGGATTCAGATGAAGTAGTGCGTCTTTTAAGCGGAAAAATTAACTTGCATTTGTTTGTTAAAAAGAGTGATTCTGCTAGTCGAGAATTTTTCTACTTGGGAGAAGCTGAAATAATTAGTGCTCAAGAAGAAAAAATAGGTCCGAAACAAAAACCAACTGTGGGAATGGAATTACTTTTACAAACACCACTATCTAGTGCGATGTATCAAATGCTTTTTACTTGTGAAAAGTAAGTTTGATGATATAATTACTTTTAGTAAGTAAGAAAAGCGAGGTTAGAAAATGGCTATAAACGGATTAAGTGATACATATACCTTGAATAACGGAGTAAAAATCCCCGTTGTCGGCTTTGGGACTTGGCAGACTCCTGATGGAGAAGTTGCTGAAAAATCAGTTCTAGCTGCATTAAATAGTGGATATCGCCATATTGATACCGCTGCAGCATATGGCAATGAAGAAAGTGTTGGCAGAGCCATCAAAAGTAGTGGTATTAAACGTGATGAACTTTTTATTACAACCAAGCTTTGGAATGCTGATCATGGTTATGAAAGAACTAAAAAAGCCATTGATGCCAGTCTTATGAAGTTGGGACTTGATTATCTTGACTTATACCTAATTCACTGGCCAAATCCTGTTGCCATGCGGGATAATTGGGCCGAATTAAATAGTGAAAGTTGGAAAGCAATGGAAGAAGCCCAAAAAGCTGGTAAGATTCGGGCAATTGGTGTATCTAATTTCAGAAAGCATCACTTAGATGCCTTATTAGAAAATGCGGATGTAGTTCCAGCAGTTAACCAAATTTACTTAAATCCTAGTGACTTACAAACTGATGTCCGTAAAGAGAATGAAAAGCACAATATTTTAAGTGAAGCATATTCACCACTTGGAACAGGTGATTTACTAGGTAATGAACTTGTTAATAAGTTAGCTCAAGAACATGGCAAGAGTTCGGCTCAAATTTTAATTCGCTGGAGTTTAGAACATGGTTTTGTACCACTTCCTAAGTCTGTTCACGAAGAATATATTAAAGCTAATGGTCAAGTTTTTGATTTTTCATTGTCAAATGAAGAAATGAAGTTACTTGATGGCTTAGAAGGAAAAGGTAACTTAGCTTTAGATCCGGACAAGGCAGATTTCTAAATAAAAATGTAAAATCGTTGCAAGAGCAACGATTTTTTTATATACTATAAGTGTAATAGGCTTATAGTACGGAGGTGCAATTATGAAACGCTCAGAACTAAAATTTAATGCAAAGGAAAAATTATCTAATAATTGGGCTTGGGGAGCCTTAATGACTTTAATGCTAATGATAATTACCTATTTAGTTAGCAGGGGGATTATGTTTCTCATGTTTGGTTCTGCTGGTATTTTCGGCTTTATGATGGCAGAACGTGCTTTAGCAGAAGATCCAGGTTTTGTAATTTCCTTATTTGTAAGTTTTGCAGGTTTCATTTACATGCTGTCATTCGGTATTTCAATTATTACTGGAATGTTTAATACGGGTGTTCAAGTAGGATACTTACATTTAGTAGATAATCAAAAAGAAAATAATGTTTTCAAAAATATCTTTTTAGCATTTAGAGGTGGTAGAACTTACAACTACTTCGTCAATGTTTTATTAACTTCTATCTTTACAGGACTATGGACTTTGCTTTTCATTATTCCTGGTATTATAAAATCATATTCATACGCAATGACTTTTTACATTTTGGAAGATATGCATAAGGCTGGAAAAGAAGTAGGTGTAACTGAAGCAATTACTAAATCTCGTCAAATGATGAAGGGACACAAGTTCCAATTATTTGTTTTGGATTTAAGCTTTATTGGTTGGGGAATTTTAGCAACACTTGCTTTAGGTATTGGCTGGCTTGGGCTAGTACCATATATTCAAACAACTAAGGCAGAGTTTTACCGTAAAGTTGCTAGTGAAAACTAGACGTAAATAAATTTAAATAGTATTCAAAATAGGTATTGCATAGTAATACCTATTTGGTTTATAATAACTTCTGTGAGAAAGATATATTTCTCTCGGAGGTAAAAATATGAAAAACACAAAATTTTTTGCAGGAATCGTAATGGTGCTTATGTCACTTTATATGTTATTTCAAGCTTTAACTGCTCATTTAGCAACTAATGCGATGATTGCAGGAATTATTTTCTTAGTTGCAGGTATTGCATATATTGCAACTAAGGATATGGATAATTTAACTGGCGATATTGCTGGTTTAGTTTTGAATTTAATTGGCTGGTTCATGACTATGTCAATTCCAAGTATTAGTTTATTTGGTATTTTTGCTTTAATCATTGCCATTGTTTTATTTGGCTTAACTTTTATGTCAAATAGTAGTGACTCTGCTTTAGCAAAATAAATTCAAAAATTTAAATTTTGAATAAAACGAAAGAGACATCATCTGATGTCTCTTTTTTGTTACACGTGAAACGAATTTTAATTAACTAAAAATTTTTATTCTAATGTTGATGTAGTTGCTTCTCTAGCTGTTAGATTCAGTTTAATTGCAATGAATAAAATAATAACTTCAACAATTACTAATATTGACATAGATACAATAAAGTTAGTGCTCCCCGAAATTGTAGTGAAGATGGTGGTCATAGTAGGAGCCATTACCGTCAAGATTGTATTTAACAAGCCCATACTTGAAGCTAAAATCTTTTGATTAACAGCCATAACCAACCATTGTGATAGCTTAATTGAAGCTAAACTAGCAGTTGCAGCTAATATGAAGTAAGCGGGCAAAATAATATAAATATTTGCTATAAATGCGATTATAGTAGTAGCTATACTAAGAATAATTGCGGTAATTACAATTGAAAATATGGTAGTTTTTTTGAATAATTGTGGTCCACAGATACTTCCAAGAGCGAATCCACTACTTACTACAATTCCGATAATTGCGATTGTAAAGCTATAATTTGATATTATCATTGTCTTTTTATACGCGACCATCACTATTGGAATTAAGGATTGTAGGGCACTTAAAGTGCCATTAATAAGAGCGACAACTAATACGATTGTTAATAAGCCAGGTTGTTTTTTAACTTGGTTGTATGAAGATTTTAGTGTAGGTAAAAATTTTTCACGATTAATATCTTGGCTTTCAATTAGTTGGTTATCATCTTTCTGTTTGCGACCTATACTGGCGTAAAGTAGGCCAGCAAATAAGAAGGTAAATGCGTTAAGAAAGGCTAAATTTGAATAAGACATAAAAAGTAGTAAGCCTGAACCTAGAAATTGGGCAGAAATACCAATAACTTGTGATACACCACTTGTGAATCCTTCGGCCTCACCAAAATCTTCCTCACCAACTAAATTAACAATTAATGGTACAACTAAACCACCAGCATAAGAGCCGAAAGTATCTGATATTAGATTAATTACGATTACAATCAAAACTAGTGTCCAGTCAGATAGTTTACTTGCAAATAAAATACCAACTAAGCTATATAAGATGAATCTTATAAGTGCCATTAAAAAGATATTTTTGAATTTCTTTCGGGTTCTGTCAGCTAAGTATCCTGAAAAAGTATCTAATAATTTAGGTAATGATTCAGAAATTGCAATCAAAGAAAGTGCTAGTGAGTAGTTCTCTAACTTACTGGCATAAGTCATCAAAGCCATGTAAAAAAGGATATCTCCAGTTCCTGAGAGAAAACTAACAATTGAAAAACGCCTGTAAGATTTATTCTTTAAAAAAACGTTCATACTATTCCTCCTATTAAAGTTGCTTAATTTTAATTTCATCTTACAGGGATTATAATTATATTAAGAGAAATAGTCACATTTGAATAAAAAAAGGGGGAGTTCTATGCAAATTGGTAGTCTTTTAAAAGAATATCGATTAAGTCAAGGAAAAAGACAAAAAGAGTTTGTGGGAGAAGTGGTAAGTCAATCTTATTATTCAAAAGTTGAAAAAAATGCTAATCGAATTACAGCAGAAGATTTAATTGATTTGTTAAATTACAACAATATTCCTCTTTGGGAATTTTTTAGTCGCTTAAATCATGGTTCAAGGTTACATAAGCAAGAAATTGATGATTTGGATACAGTAATGATTGAGGCATATTATGCTGCTGATAAAGAAAAACTTGCTAATGTTATAAATTTAATAGATGAAAGCAACTTATCTGAAAAAGATAAGCAACAACAAAAATTGATAGCAAGAGGATGGCTTGAATCAACAAAAAAGCCTGATGAACCAAATGATGATGAACTGCGGCAAAAATTAAAGGAGCAGGTATTTAGTAGTCCTAACTTTAATAAAAATAATATGGCATTGTATTGTAATTTTATGGATTTTTATGATTTAGAAAGTAATATAGCCATTTCAAAACAAATAATTAAACAATATCAAAGTGATACCGATATTGATGTTCAAAGAGTTTTATTATCAATTATTGCAAATATGCTAATTTTAACTATTGAAAATAAAAAGCCAGACTTAGCTAAATTTTTTGCTAAAGTTGCAAGCAAAATTTCAACTAATCCAGCAATTTTCTTCTATAAATGTTGTATTTATTTCTTTGAAAGTGCCAATATGTATCAAATTACGAGAGATAAAAAATATTTAATTAAATGTGATAATGCAGTTACAATGTTTAAGGAACTTGGTATGGAAGCATATGGAAATGGATTAAATGAATTTATAAAGCGACAACTCTCAAATTACCCGTCTTTATAAAGTTCTTTTAAATCATAAGAGAAGTCACTTTTTTTGATAATATATGGATCATGTGTAACAACTAAAACTGTTTTACCAGCATTTTTTGCTTTATTTAATGCTAGTAATATGTAATCTCTATTTTCGGGATCAAGTGAACCTGTTGGCTCATCACATAGAATTAATTTCCCTGGTTTGAGTAATGTGCGCGCTAATGCAATTCGCTGCTTTTGACCACCAGATAAACTAGCAACGTTAGTATTTAAATCAACTTCTAGATTTAGAGAAGCTAATATTTTTTTAGCTCTTTCGTCAAAGTCTGCTTTAGTTTCACGTGAAACTAAGTGCACTAACTCTAAATTTTTCTTTATAGATTGTTCATTTAATAATGCATAATTTTGAAAAAGGTAGTTAATGTTATTTTTAATAAAACTTTGTGCTTTTCTTGTACCGGCTTTAGGAGCTTTTTCTCCTAGTAAGTTGATAGTGCCAGCATCAGCTTGTTCTAATAAGCCGATAATATTTAATAAAGTTGACTTTCCGCAACCACTTTTACCATAAATAACAGTAAGTGCTTTTTCTGGAACCGTTAAGTTTAATTCCTGAAAAACAGGTTTGTGTTTAAAACTTTTGGTTAAGTTAGTAATCTCGATGGCATTAGTCATTTAAAAATCTCCTTACTAAGTTTTTGGAAAACGATTTAATGGCAATTGTGCTAAATAAAATATCGCCAATTGTCAGTATTGCAAAAAGAACTAGATTATTTAGATTCAGCATCTTAGTGGCTATTATCAAACCAAGAAGAATGCTAGTTTGCAGTAAAATTAAAGCCCAATAGAAATATGTCTTTTCTCTAAGTGGCCGACCCAAAGCTTGCTTAATCGCAAATTCCCGACCAAAGATTGAAAAATATAAATTAATCGTTGAAAGGGTAACTGTTATAAGAGTTACTAAGCTTAAAAACAAGTCAAAGTCCGAAAGATAGAAACTAGCTGCTTGATCTTTTAATTCTTCAAGGTCACTGTCACTTGCCTTAATTAAATGGGGCAAGTTATCACGAGAATTGTATTTAGCTAATAGTTTTTCATAATGCCTGTAAGTTGCTAATGGATTTTTGATTAGCGGAATTTTTAAAGTATCTGCACTAGCACCAGTAAGAATATTCAAATCAAGTTTTTGCAGAACATTTTTTAAGGGGCTAACAGTTATATACTGATAGTTGTTAATTTTTTGTCCTTTTTCGTTAAATAATGCTTGCTGGTTCTTGATAATAATGAATTTAACTTTTTCATGGCGTTTAGAGGAGTAAAATTCCGCAATTTTATCTGTATTTTGCAAGTTTCTTTGGGGCAATAGTATCGTTTTGTTTGTGTCTTGATCACTTAGAATGACCTTCTTCCCATTTAGTTTCTTAACTGGAACTAATTTTAAGTAGTTAACATTAACATCTACATTTTGTAATAAATAGGGTTTTTCAGAGTTAAGGGGAGAAGTGTCAATATAAATTGCACCAGCGCGATTTAAAGTCGGATATAAGTTCTTAGTTTGATATTTTTCCTGCTTAATTTGGTCAAGGGTTTCATTATAGCCTTGAACTAGGGGATAAAAACTTACATATTTATGATAGAAATTAGTCTGCTGAGAAAATGCAGTTTTGATGTTTTGTCCAGCAAAATCGGCTAAATCTTGGGCACTAATAAAAACCAAAAAAACTAAAACAACTTTGGCTAAAAAGGCAAAGCCAAATAAATATTTATTGTCGGCTCGCTTAACTAAAAAGCGATTGGTTGGTAATTTACCTAATATAAAGGTAATAGCTAATGCAAGAAGATATTCTAATGTAACTAAACCAAATAAGACAGAAAGACTATTGAAGATTAAATCATAATATTGCTTACTTACTTCATAAAAGATTCCGAGTAGCAAAATTGGCAAATTACCCCAGATTAGACTTTTTAAAATCAACTGGTTAACTTTTTGGAAAAGTGAGTAGCCTAATAAAGAGTAAACACCATTTTCGTAATTAAAAGTTAGAAAATAAACAATAAAGAAGATAAGTTGAAATAAGATAGCAACTAGAGTAAGGGTGCGCAAATTGGATGAATCTAAATTTAAGTGGTACATTTCAGAAGCGAGAAAATCTTTGACTGAATAATTGCTGGCAAATTCATGGTTATAGTTTTGACTAAGAAGCTCTAAGTACTGCTCAATTTGGTTGGGATTAGTTGTTTGAATAAAGAAAATCCCTTCTCGCGATTGGGGAGCGTGTTGATAGTTAAATTCTTTAATGGTAAAAGCGATTGTTCCGTAGCTTTTTAACCGCAAAGAGTTTGACTTAGCTGCAGTTGAATATACTTTTCCGGATTGAAAATGGTGACCAAAATAGTTAGAAAGTAAAGAATCCGATAAATTATCTGATTCAAAGAGGACGTTTTGTTTGAAGGTATTATAGCTAAATTTACTTCCAGAATTATAACCAGTGAAATAAGACCTTTTTAAAAAATGAATTTGCATTTTTTGACTGGTTTTCTTAATTACTGCTAATTGGTGTAAATAGTCATGGGTAGTTGAAGCTGGCTCAGGTAATTGAAAAGGTGTATAGTCAGCTGAGATATCGAATTGCTTTAGGTTATGAGTATCACTGTATTGGTTGATGCTATAAATTAGAAAAAGACTAGCAACAATCATATTTAACAAGATAAAAATAAATTTGAGACTTTTTTTAAACATAGGCATTCCTTATAAACACAAAAAGCGATATCAACAATATCGCCTTTTTATTATTTTTACCAACCATAGTAAGCATAAGCTTACTGTTGCATAAGAGAAATTCTCCAGAATCCATAATTAAAAATCCTTTCTATTTTTATATAAAGAGTATACGTTAAAAGATAATATAAAAAGAATAAAGTTTCATATGTGAAACTTTATTCTTTAAATCGGCCAATTTTTAGTTAAACTCGTAAACCCTAATTCTTTTAAATGATGTTTAATATTTATAGCGGAATCTATATCTCCAGTGAATATATTTTTATAATAATTACCTAATATTTTGTATATTAAAAAGCGTGGAGATTTATCTAGCTTAGTAAGATATTTTATGGACTTGGAGATATTTCTTTTGTGTTTATTTTTTTCTTGTGACTTAGCTTGTTTAAGTGAATCATACTTCCAGTGAAGATAATTACTACAAATAATTGCATATCTTTCAATCATAGTTTCAGATTTGATATTCATTCTTTTTAATCTTATAAAAAATATTTTCATAAGGACTTCAACTTTTTCATCAGAAAGAACTAACATCGAATTACTAAAAAGTTTTAAAGCTTGAAGGTTAGAAACCCAATTTTCATGTGTATTAAGTTCGTTAACTATTAATTGAGCAAGATTTTTATCTAATTGCTCAATTGTATTAGACAGAAATGCAACCCCAATTTGTGCGCGTTGTAGTAAATAGGGATTATTATTTTGTTTTTGTATTTTCTTTAAACAATCAGTAGCACTAACAAGATCATGATTATTAAATGCAGCTCCAAATTCTTGAGATAATTTTTCTTCAATAATTATGTTTTTTGGTGCATATGTATCTTTGGTTTTATTAAAAAACACTTCAATGTCAATACCATGAGAGAATAAAATTTTTAATAATAAATCAGAACTTAATCTAGTTTTGTTATTAATAACTTTTGAATACGTTCCTTTTGATATAACTCCAGCAGTCATTTCTTCCGCTGTTAACCCTAATTCTACCTGTACTTCTTTTAGCGCATCGCCAATTGTCATAAAATCTCCTCATAAATGTTATGTTACTTAAAAACTTCGGTAGTATTTTTATATGGTAGCATAAATCAATAGGGCGATAAAATGAAAAAGAGAGCCCAGTCCTCTACAAGTAAAGATCATAGTATGTTTTATATAGATACCTAAAAAATGGTAAAAATAAAAAATGTTGATATATCAGGCTGAAGTTAACCTAGATTATCAACATTTTTATTATAGGAGTTTCCTAGAAACTCTTTTAAAATTAGCTATTTTTTATTTCATCATTGATAAAACGAGAGTTTGCAAACCAGTTGCCATGAATGCACCAACTAATGGACCAAACATAGGAACCCATGCATAACTCCAATGTGCGTTACCTTTATTTGGAATTGGCAATACAGTATAAGCAAAACGTGGACCCCAGTCACGAGCTGGGTTTAAAGCAAAGCCAGTAGTTTCACCAAATGCTTGACCAATTACCATGATTAATAGACCTAAAATAAGTGGCTTAAGACCAGTAGTGAAGTCACCTAAGTTTAAAAGAATTAAAACAAAAATAAATGTCGCAATTACTTCACTGAGGAAGTTAAAAATAGGATTGTCAATTGCAGCACCAGTGGTAAAAATACCAACGTGGTTACCTTCATCTTCATTCTTTGTAGCTTTGAAGTGAGGGTAGTAGTGGATTGCAATAATTGCAGCTCCTGCAAATGCTCCTAAAAATTGAGCTGTAATGTATGGTAAAACGTCTTTCCATGGGAAAAGACCAAAAGTAGCAAAACTCAAAGTTACAGCTGGATTGAGGTGTGCTTTAGAACCAAGACTGCCGGCTACATAAACGGCAAAAGTAATTGCTAAGCCCCAAGTCATGGTAATATGATGCCAACTAGCGCCTTTTGCGATTGAGCCTTTCAAGTTAGAACCAGCACCAATACCAATACCGAGCACCAATAAGACCATGGTGCCGACGAATTCCCCAATAAAACTATTCATGTAAAAATTCCCCTTTTATTTAGTTATCAAAGTTATGCTATAGAGCATGAATTTAGTTTGGAATAAGTGCTGAACAAACTTCAACCACAAGGTCTATTAAAGGTGTTGCACATACGCCGCTCACAAGTGTAGCATATTTCTTTTTGAAAGGGAACAAAAATTTTTGAATATGTCAAATATTTTGCTTGGAAGCTATTATATAGATAGAAAAAAGAGATTTAGCAAGGCTAAATCTCTTTTAGATAATTTATGAAAAGTTACACGTGAAACTTTAAATCACGCTATAACTTTAATTGAGTAGTTTGTGAGGAGCTGTGTAAGTATAATATGGCTGACGCTCATCAAAGTAAATTAACCTAACTTAACTGGAGTTTCAGGTTCTTTACCTTCAACCATAGCGTAGTTGTTGTCAAATGCCTTAACAACCATGTTTCTTACAGCGTGAGTAGTGTAGAAAGCAGTGTGAGGAGTTACCAATACGTTTGGACGGTCAATTAAGTCTGCTAAACGTGCATCTGGGAATTCCTTACCCTTCCAGTCTTCGTTGAATACACCAACTTCACCTTCGTAAGTATCCATTACGAAACCAAAGACCTTACCTGAGTCAAGACCACGGATGATAGCATCAGTATCAACAAGTGGACCACGTGATACGTTTACGATAACAACGCCATCTTTCATTTCTTTGATTGAATCGTCGTTAATCATGTGAACGTTTGCTGGAACATCAGGTACGTGAAGTGAGATTACGTCAGCCTTCTTGTATAATTCGTCAAGTGAGTCAACGTAGTAACCCTCCTTTTCAAGTTCAGGGTTGTGGAAGATATCGAAAGCAATAACCTTTGCGCCAAAGCCTTCCATAATCTTCATAAATACTTGACCAATGTGACCAGTACCTACAACACCAACAACTTGGTCACGAACTTCACGACCAATGTTTGGTGCCCAACGTAAGTCGCGCTTAGCCATCTTCAAGTCAGTTACCTTGTCTTGACGTAATACGCGAGCTGCTTGGATTGCTGCGTGTTCAGCAATAGCGTTTGGTGAGTAAACAGGAACATTAGTAATTTCAAAGCCAAGTTCCTTAGCCTTATCCATGTCAATGTTATCAACACCAACGTTACGTAATGACATCTTAGTAACGCCAGCATCAGCTAATGCTTGTAAAGTTTCAGCAGTGTAGTCTAATTGTTGGTAAACAACAACACCATCTGCACCCTTAGCAAGTTTTGCAGTTTCAGGAGTTAATAATTGATCAGTGTAATCAACTTCAACATCCTTGTGGGCTTCTTTCCATTCGTTAAGGAATGGTTCTTCATCTTTACGAATTGCATAAGCAAAAATCTTTGTCATGTTGTACCTCCATATATTACAATCGGATACCTTTATTATACATGATTTATTGTGAAGCAGAACACATAACTATCATATTTTAATATGTAAGCGCTTCAAGTTTGAAAACAGACTTTAAAATATATCTTTTAAGAAAAAATGTTAATTAGTGAAGTCTTTAATTATCTTTATTTAGTTATTTGTTCATTTAAACTCATCATTTCAAGTAAAGTTTGAGCAGTTGCACTTCCTTCATTACCAGCTTTTAATCCAGCTCTTTGCATAGCTTGCTCAATATTTTCAGTAGTCAGCATACCGAAAGTAATTGGAATTTGGCCTTTTAAGTTTAATTGTATAATGGCAGAAGTCACATTGTTAATAATCATAGTGTAGTGATCAGTTTCACCTTTGATTACAGCTCCTAAGGTCATAATTCCAGTATACTTGTTGGTTTTAAGGACTTTTTTTGCTGTAAAGCCTATTTCAAATGCGCCAGGAACCCAATAAATATCAATATCTTCACTTTTGATACCAAATTTTTTGAGAGTTGCAGTTGCTCCATCTACTAAATTTTTAGTAACAGTTTCATTGAATTGGGAAGCGACAATTGCGACTTTACCATGAACATTAATGAAATCACCTTGTTTAATCATTATTTTTCCCCTTTGCATTTATTTTCCCATAATTAAATGATGAAATTTATCTCGTTTAGTTTGTAAATAAAATTTATTTATCTCATTTGCCGGTATTTCCAGTGGAACCCGCTCAGTTACTTCAATGCCGTATTTTGTTAGTTGGGTAACCTTATCAGGATTATTGGTTAATAAACGGATTTTACTAATTCCTAAATCTGTCAAGATTTCTTTTGCAATATTATATTTACGTTCATCTGGCTCAAAACCCAATATTTTATTAGCTTCATAAGTGTCGCGCCCTTGATCTTGTAAGGCATAGGCTTTTAGCTTATTGCTTAAGCCGATTCCACGGCCTTCTTGGCGTAAATAAATTAGAATTCCTCCTTCATGGTCGATTTTTTGCATTGCTTTATGTAATTGTTCACCACAATCACATCTTTTTGAGCCGAAAACATCGCCAGTCATACATTCTGAATGTAACCGCACCAATACTGGCTTATTAGGGTCAATTGGGCCTTTAACTAAGGCCAAGTTTTCGCCAACATAGGCTTTTATTTTGAAGTTGCCATATACAGTAGGTAGGTCGACAAATTGATTATTTTTACTTGTAGGATTTTTAACATATTCTTGCAATTCTGCAATTGTTAAAAATGGCAAATTATATTCAGCTGCTATTTCTTTTAGTCGGGGTCTTCTTGCCATATGACCATCAGCATCCATTACTTCGCAAATATAAGCTACTTCGGCTTCACCAGCTAGGCGAGCTAATGTAATGGAAGCTTCAGTATGGCCATTACGCTCTAAAACGCCCCCATCTTTGGCGACTAGAGGAAAAGTATGACCAGGTTTGAAGAAATCATCAGCTTTTGTAGTAGAATCAGCTAAAGCCTTAATTGTAGTAGCGCGATCAAAAGCGGAAATTCCAGTTGTTGTAGTTTTATAATCAACGCTAACTGTAAAAGCAGTACCATAGGGGTCAGTGTTATTTTGAGCCATAGGAGTTAAGTTAAGTCTTTCTGCAATACTGCGACCGATACTTGTGCAAAGCAAACCACGGGCTGTTTGAGTAATAAAGTTAATTTTTTGTGGAGTAACTTTAGAACCTAGACCGATTATGTCACCTTCACTTTCACGGTCTTCATCATCGGCTACAATTACTAAGCCACCTTGTTTCATCCATTGAATTGCTGCTTGAATTTTTTTAACATCCATATTTATTTTGCTCCTTGAAAAAGTATAAGATTTTTAGCTACATATTTTCCTAAGATATCTGTTTCAACGTTGACTTGGTCACCGACAGCTAATTGAGTAAGATTAGTATTTTCCTGGGTGTGGGGGATTAGTCCAACTGAAAAAATATTTTTATTTATATCCATAACCGTTAAGCTGGTCCCATTAATAGCGATGCTCCCTTGAGGGACAACTTGAGCTGTTAAACGATCTGGTAACTTAAAGAAAAGTTCAATCGCATTTTCATTTTGTTGCTTTTTGATTAAAGAAACTACGTCATCAATATGACCAGTTACAATATGACCTTCTAGGCGACTGGTTACTTGTAGAGAACGTTCTATATTTACTTGATCGCCAATTTTAGAATTTTTGAAAGTAGTTTTCTTAAATGTTTGTGGCATCATAGTAACTACAAATTTTGTTTCGGTAAAACTTTCTACAGTCAAACAACAACCGTTGACAGCTATTGAATCGCCGACTTTTAGGCCTTTTAAGTTGCTAGTACTAGTTTTAATAGTCATTGTAATAGTTTGAGTATCTTTTTTTATGGTGGCAATGGTGGCATCACCAGTAACTAATCCACTAAACATAATCTATTCTCCCGCTAATTCGAATATCTTTATCAAGTACTTGATAATCAGGCTTTATTAAATTGATATTTTCTGTAATTTCAAAGCCATCTAAGGCGTTATTACCTAGAAAAGTAGGTGAAAAATAAGTTATGAGTTCTTGAGCAAGTTTTTCCTCAATAAAAGTTTTCATGAGGGTAGGACCTCCTTCTACATAAATCGATTGCACATTATTTTGAGTCAACAGTTGCAAAACTTCCCTTAAAGAACCAGAGTGTAAAAGAAAAACTTTAATATGTGGTGGATAAGGAAATTTAGTTAGTTTGGTATTTTGAGTAAAAAGCCAAGTTTGTGCATGTTTATCTGAAAATAAGGCCAAATTTTTGTTTAACAAGCGACCGCGACGATCAAGAACAATGCGAATAGGCGGATGGTCTTGTTTAACACTAGTTAATAAAGTGGGGTTATCAATCAAAGCAGTTGAACTTCCTATCATAATTGCTTGATAATCAGCACGTTCTCTATGAACTTGTTCATAAGCTGCTTTACCAGTAATTTGGATACGTTTATCTGGATAACTACACTTATGATCAAGACTAAGAGCTTGTTTTAGGCAAATATATGGCATCTTATGTTCATAGAAGAAGTTGTAGTGCTTGTTTAGCTTTTTAGCTTCTTGAGTTAATACACCAGTAGTAACCGAAATATTATGTGATCTTAATTTTTTTATTCCTTTACCGGTAACTAAGCCATGTGGATCTATTTCACTAATTACAACACGTTTAATTTTGCTAGCAATAATTAAATCGCTACATGGAGGTTGTTTACCAGTGTGATTACAAGGTTCAAGCGTTACGTAAAGGGTTGAATTAAATAATTGTTCTGGAGTTAATTTACTGATTGCATCACGTTCAGCATGGACATCACCATATTTATGGTGGTAACCAGTTGCTAAAACTTTTCCATCTTTAACAACTACTGCGCCAACCATTGGATTAGTCCAAGTATGGTAGCGGCCTTTACTAGCAGAGTTAATTGCTAAGGCCATAAACTGTTCGTCTTTATTCATCAAATTACTTCCTTTTTTGCATGAAAAAAGCCTCGAGACAATTCTCGAGGCTAAAATTATATTCAAAGCTAAATAACACTAAAAGAGAAGGCTAGTCAAAAAAGACTAGCTTCACTAGTGCCATTAATCTTCTCCCATCTAGACTCTAACTATCGGTACCTTTAATTAGGATTCAACCACTTGCGTGGGTCGCGGACTTTACCGCCGGTCGGGAATTTCACCCTGCCCCGAAGAACATTTATATTTAATTCAAAGATTATAATACACATTAAAAAATAGTTTTTCAAGTAAACGATTCCAAATGAAAAAATAAGCTTGATTTTTTAATTTAAATATGAGAAAATAAGTAAAAATTATTAAAAGATTAAATTTTATAAATAAAGAGGGTGAATTAATGGACGAACTAAAAAAAGTTGAACGTAAGTTAACGAAAAAAGATTATTTCGTTGTTAGTTCAATGTTGTTTGCATTATTCTTGGGAGCCGGGAACTTGATTTTCCCATTGCATTTAGGGCAATTAGCAGGACATAATTGGTTCATTGCTACACTTGGTTTCTTAATTACAGGGGTAGTATTGCCATTGTTGTCAATTATGGCTATTGCTTTAACTCGCTCAGAAGGTGTTTACGATATTGGTTTACCATTAGGTGCTGGATTCGCTGTAACTTTTATGGCTTTAATTCATGCAACTATTGGACCATTTTTTGGTACGCCCAGAACAGCAACTGTTTCCTTTACAGTAGGTATTGCACCTTTTGTTGGTAAAGGTAATGAACAGCTAGCTTTGTTGATTTATTCTGCATTGTTTTTTGGTACAGCTTGTTGGATTTCATATAACGAAAAAGATATCCTAAATCGTTTGGGAAAAGTTTTAAATCCAATTTTCTTATTACTTCTATTTTTAGTGTTTTTAGTAGCAATGATTAATCCGCTAGGATCTGCGTCAGCAGGTCATGCTACTAGTGCATATTCTAATACAGGTAGTGCCTTTTTAAACGGCTTTTTAGAAGGGTACAATACAATGGATGCCTTGGCAGGATTAGCTTTTGGTATTACAGTTGTTACTGCAATTAAGCAATTGGGTAAAAAAGAAGATCGTAGTGTAGCGGTTGTTACAGCTCGTTCAGGTATATTAGGAATGGGTGCAGTTGCTGTGATTTACTTCTTCTTGATTTTAATTGGTGCAATGTCATTAGGTAAATTTACTTTATCTGCAGATGGTGGTGTAGCATTTAGTCAAATTGTGCAACACTATGCTGGATCTGTTGGACAAGCAATTTTAGCAACTTTAATGACTATTACTTGTTTAACTACAGCAGTAGGATTGGTTGCAGCATTTGGACAAGACTTCCACAAGCATTTTCCACGTTTTAGTTACCGTTTTTGGTTGTTTATGTCATCATTTGCTTCATTTTTAATTGCTAATGTAGGTTTGAATGAAATTATTGCATGGTCAACGCCATTTTTGATGTTTTTATACCCATTATCTATGGTATTGATTGTTTTATCAGTTATGGCTCCAATTATTAATAAGGATTCAACAGTATACTTCTTTACTGTTCTATTCACAGTTCCACCAGCATTACTAGATTTCATCAATGCATTGCCAGATATCGCAAGAAATCAAGCATGGGCACAAGCTTTATTAAAAGTACGAAGCATTTTACCATTGTCAGATGTAGGTATGTCATGGCTTTTGCCAGCTTTAATTGGTTTGATGATTGGATTAGTTTTATTCTTTGTAAAGAAAAAACAAGTTTCTAAACAAGCTTAATACATAAACATATTTCCTAGGAAATAAGAGCGAAGAAATTATTCTTCGCTCTTATTTTATATCTTCATTTAAATTTAATTTATTAAAATGACTAATTAATTTTTTTAGTCCAGGAGTTAACTTACGATTAGCCTTTACAGCAAGGAAGTAGTTAATAGAAATAAGATTAGACTCTAAAGGTAGTAAATTTATCGGTACTTGATTATAACGTTTTAAAATTGAAGCAGAAGAAATGGTGATACCCAAGCCGTTAATTGATAGGCCAGTAGCCGTTAATACGCTCTTGCTTTCCAAAATAATGTTAGGTGTAATTTTATATTTTTGAAGTAAACCGTTGACTTGATGACGAATAGCAGAGCCACCAGTAGATAAGATTAATGGTTCTTTGAGTAGTTCTTTTAGTGATAATGAATCTTGTGGCAAAATAAATTTCCCTGGAGTGAAATACGGTGAACTTTGTGGAATTACAACATAGTAGGTTTCGCTTCCGTTTAAATATGGTAAGATTCCTTTGCTTAATGATTTGGGAGTTTGACCTAGATAGCAGTCAACTTCTTCACTTAGTAGTAAATTTTCGCTTCTTCGAGGACTACATTCAATTATTTGGATACTTATATTAGAATTTTCTTTTAAAAAAGAAGGGAGTAAAGTGGGAAGAAGAAATGTACCTAAACTCTCGAGAACAGTTATTTTAATAATTTCTCGATCAGGGTGACTATATTTCAATAAATCTTGTTCAAGTTTATTTTTTCGACTAACAGATTTTTCTAAATATTTATAATACTTAGTTCCTGCTTCAGTTAGACTAAAAGGTATATTTCTATTTAATATTTGAACTCCGAGCTTTTTCTCAATTCTCTTTAGAGTTTGTGTCAAGTAAGGCTGAGAAATATAGAGTTCTCGTGCAGCCTTGGTAAAATTACTCTCTTTTAGTAATACATCGAGGTAATGTAATACAGTTTCTGGATCATTCATTTTATTCGCCTCAAGCCCATAACAATTTTATTATAGTATAGACTGATGAAAGCTATTTCACAAGTATAAATAAAGACTTTAAAATAAACTTCGTAAAGTTATTGAAACGAAAGTAGGGCAAGGAGATTAAAAATGAAAGCTGGAAAATATAAAGTAAGAGCTAAAGGTCACGGCGCTAGTTTTATGCCAATGGAAGTGACATTATCTGATAATAAAATAGAAAAAATAGAAGTTGATGCACAAGGTGAAACTAAAGGGGTTGCTGATGAAGTTTTTCATCGGTTACCTGAAGAAATTGTAAAAAATCAAACGCTGAATGTTGATGCTGTTTCCGGTGCAACAATTTCAAGCCATGGAGTCATTGATGGTATTTCCCAGGCAATAGATGAAGCTGGTGGAGATAGTAATGAATGGAAGAAACGACCTAAGCCAAGTAATCATAAACAAGCAGATAGTGAATTAACTGCTGATGTTTTAATCATTGGTGCAGGTGGTGCAGGCTTAAGTGCAGCGGCTCGAGCAATTGAGTTAGGCAAAAAAGTAATAATTTTAGAAAAATATCCTCAAATTGGTGGCAATACAGCACGGGCAGGTGGCCCAATGAATGCTGCTGAACCGGATTGGCAAAAGAATTTTGAATGTTTACCAGGTGAAAAAGAAACTCTAAAGCAACTGATAGAGATGCCAATTTCTGAAATTGATGAAGAATATCAAGCTGATTTTAAAAAACTACAAAAGCAAATTCAAAAATATCTTGATAGTGATGCTAATTATTTATTTGATTCTGTTTTGCTTCATGAAATTCAAACTTATTTAGGTGGAAAGAGAGTAGACCTTAAAGGCCATGAAATTCATGGTAAGTATGAATTAGTAACGACATTAGTTAATAATGTTCTAGATTCTGTAAAATGGTTAGAAAAACTAGGTGTTAAGTTTGATAAGGATAATGTAACGATGCCCGTTGGAGCTTTATGGCGGCGAGGACATAAACCAGTTGAACCAATGGGATATGCTTTTATCCATGTATTAGGAGATTGGGTTAAAGCTCATGGTGGAAAAATATTAACAGAAACTAAAGCGGAAAAGTTGCTTATTAGCGATGGAAGAGTTAAGGGAGCAATTGCTAAGAGAAGTGATAGTTCACAAGTAACCGTGCATGCTAAGGCTACGATGTTGACTGCAGGTGGCTTTGGTGCAAATACTCAAATGTGTCAGAAGTACAATACTTACTGGAAAGAAATTGCCGATGATATAGCAACTACTAATTCTCCAGCTATAACAGGTGATGGAATTAAGTTGGGACTTGCTGCTGGAGCAGGTTTAGTAGGAATGGGCTTTATTCAACTAATGCCAGTTTCTGATCCGGTTACTGGTGAATTATTTACAGGATTACAAACACCACCAGAAAACTATATAATGGTCAATCAAAAAGGTGAGCGATTTGTTAACGAATATGCTGAACGTGATACTTTAGCGAGTGCGGCAATTGCCCAAGGTGGTTTATTTTACTTAATTGCTGATGATAAAATTAAAGAAACCGCATATAATACTAGTCAAGAGGCAATAGATGCCCAGGTAAAGGCTGGTACGTTATATAAAACTAATACTTTGGAAGAATTAGCTAAAGAAACCGGAATGAATCCAACCACTCTTGTTAATTCAATTAAAAAGTATAATTCTTATGTAGAACAGGGTCATGATCCCGAATTTGGTAAAAGTGTCTTTAATTTAAAATGTGAAAAAGCACCATTTTATGCCACACCAAGAAAGCCAGCTATTCACCATACAATGGGTGGCTTAGTGATTGATACAAAAGCCCATGTTTTAAATGATGATAATAAAATAATTCAAGGTCTTTATAGTGCTGGAGAAAATGCTGGAGGTTTGCATGCGGGTAATCGCTTAGGCGGAAATTCCTTGGCAGATATTTTTACCTTTGGAAGAATTGCGGCTGAAACAATTGCAGACGAAATAAAATAATAAAAAGCTGTCGGATTTTTCCGACAGCTTTTACTTTACAATGATTTAGTCTTTTAAAGTACCGACCTTTTCAAGGCCTGCCAATACTGAATCGCCATGTGGTGAGTGACTAAGTGCTTCTGTAACATCCTTACCAGCTAATACACCATGGTGTTGACCATTAGTCCAGTGGGAATTACCAGTAACATCATATACTACACCGTTAACAGCAACATAAGCTTTATTACCATTTTGACCATCAAATTTTGCTAATTCTTCTCTTGTAAATTCTTTCATAAAATATCGCTCCTTTTAGTGACACTGTGTCATTAATCTTTATAAGTAAATGGTAACACCGTGTCACTATCAATGCAAGAAAAAAGACTGGAAAAAACCAGTCTTAAAGTATAAAAAAAGCACCGCCTTCTCGCAGTGCAGCTTTCATATAGTGGGTGGTCAGGGGATCGAACCCTGGACCCACGGATTAAGAGTCCGTTGCTCTGCCAGCTGAGCTAACCACCCGGTGTCTTTCACAACAGAAATAATAATATCAAAATTTGGTTAGGCTGGCAAGTGTTTTTTTGAATTTTTTTGTTTAAGTCAAGTTGGATTTTTTTATTAGCTTTGAAACATTGATAGCTATGCCTTTCCTTCGCTTTCCTGTAAATAGAAAAATAAAGAAAATCATATTGATTAAGATTATCAATACCAATTGTTGTGGATAATCTAGTAATCCCAAATTGTAGTTTACCAATGACCCCAGATTGAATCCCACTAAATCAATTGCAGCATGGAAAAGAATTGTAATATATAGTTTACCAGTATATAAATAAATTCCTGCCAAAACTAATCCCATGACAAAAGCGTCGATTACATAAAGTATAGAATTTAAGTTGAGGGTATAAGATAGAGTGTAATGATATATTCCAAAGAAAAATGCTGATATTAAAATAGGCCCCAAAATAGGTAAAAATTTATTTTTGAAGTAAGGCAATAATATTTGCAAATTAGCCCAACGAAATGATTCTTCTAAAATACCAGTAAATAGTGCATACATCAGGTTATACCAGCTAAAATGTAATTGACTTATAGGGTAACTCCAACTCCCAAAAATCTCTGACCAAGAAGTTCCTAAGTTAATGAATTGGTCAAAAAAGGAGAACCAAATCATATAGAATACTAAAATAATAACTGCCCAAATTTGATAATTATTATTTGGAAGAACTTTTATATTAAATTTCCAAGTATTGCTCCAAGCATTGAAGATTAATACCCAGGAAAAAAGCATGAAAATTGAGAACCAGAAATAAGTGTCTAGAAACTGATTTAATATTTTAGGTAAGTATGTTGGATAATATAAAGGACTATATCTAGCAGCTGTGTAAAATACAAAAATAAAAAGAAATCGAATCACTGGTGTTTCTAAAGTATCAAGTTCTAATTTAAATAATGGGATGTTAATTAAAAATAAACTCAATATAAAAACTAATTCTGAAAAGATTCCCAACTTCAAAAAACCATTCATTGTTCTGAAAAAAATAGGTATTAAGAATAAGTTGAATGCCGGGAAAATAATAATTACTACAGTATTTGACCAAGATAAAAAATGTAATCTTTTACTTAAAATAGCTAAGACTAAAGCAATAAGCAAGACAATGCTAAGACTGATATTGAAAAGATTAAGTGTTTTAAATTGACGGTTGGCAGTAGGAAAAATAAAAATAAATTCTACTAATAGTGAGATTATTGTCTGAAATAAAATCACTGGGTGTAATGATGAGTTTAATGTTTTCATAGTTTTAATTTCCTTTAGAATGTGGATCGGGTATAATAAACCCTCTGCTATGAGGAGAATTTAGGTCTGATGGATTATTTACGCCATTTCCCAATATAGGTAAATAAAATAATTTGTTTCATGATTAATATCCTCCAATTCAAAAAGATATATTATTTATTTTTATTTATATTTTAATTATAGGCTAATTATAATGCGATAATAAAATAAAAAAGATCTCATTTGAGATCTTTTTCTTCTATACCGAATTTAATTAATTTTGTTCAATAATCTCCCCATGTTGGCTTAAATCAAGACCTGATGCTTCTTGCTCTTTGGTAACTCGAATAGTAACAAATTTCTTTAACAATATCGTAATTGTCGTAGCCGTTAAGCCTACAAAAATAATCGTAATAATTGTTACTAAAAGTTGAATTAAAAAGAGCCTAAGTCCTCCGCCGTAAAAGAGTCCATTTAAAGTTAAATTAGAGTTAGCAGACTTACTTGCAAATAACCCAGTAGCAATCGAACCCCAGATACCACTTATTCCATGGCAACCAAAAGCATCCAAAGTGTCATCAATTCTGAGCTTAGGCTTAATGAAAGTAACAAATGAAAAACTAAGTCCAGCAGCAATAATACCAATCCAAAATGCTCCCATGCTTGAAACGTAGCCTGCAGCTGGAGTTACTGCAACTAGACCACAAATTACACCTGTACAAGTTCCAACAAGGGTTACTTTTTTATTATGTATTAATTCTAAAATAGACCAAGTAGCCATTGCACTTGCTGCTGCCATAGTTGTGGTTAAAATAGCTAAAACGCTACTTGAGTTAACTGCTAAGGCACTTCCTGCGTTGAAACCATACCAACCGATCCATAAAATGGCAGTACCTAATAAAACCCAGGCTAAGTTATAGTGGTGAGGTTCTTTTTTTGTTCTTGGCCCAACAAAAATGGCTAAAATTAGTGCGGTAATACCAGCATTGATGTGAACAACGGTTCCACCGGCGAAGTCTAAAGCTCCTAATTTGCTTAATAATCCATTTGGTGACCAGACCATGTGAACCATTGGATAATAAATAAAGATAGACCAAAAGATGATAAAGAAGAAAAGAAATTTGAAATTAATTCTTCCAACAACTGCTCCGATAAATAAGGCTGGAGTAATAATCGCAAACATCATTTGGAATAGTGAATAAAGGCCAACAGGGATTCCACCAGTAGTTGTTTTTTCAAAATTTAAATTTTGAAAGAAAAAATGTTGGCCGTTGCCGATAATTCCCCAGATATTTCCAGAAAAAGCTAAAGAATAACCGCAAATTAACCAGAGCAAAATAGCTAAACCAGTAATAAAGAAAACTGAAACCATAGTATTAACTACATTTTTCTTTGATACCAATCCACCGTAGAAAAATGCTAAACCAGGTGTCATAAATAAGACCAATATACTAGAGAAAATAATAAATGATGTGTCAACCTCGTTCATAATAGTACCTCCAGAATAATTAACAATAACTATACCACTTTTAGAAATAAAGTCTATGTTTTTATAAAAATTCTGCCGATAGAACTATACCAATTTAACGAGGCCAAGATTCAGTAATGAAAGTTAATAGTGAAGATTTTTGCGTACAAAAAAACCAGATTCCGAAGAATCTGGTTCAACTAGTGGGTGGTCAGGGGATCGAACCCTGGACCCACGGATTAAGAGTCCGTTGCTCTGCCAGCTGAGCTAACCACCCATTGCATTAATAAGCAATCTATATTATGCCAAGATGTTTAAGAAATTGCAAGCTTTTTTCGAAAAAAATTACTTTTTGGATAAAATTGTAAAAATCAATTATAATATAAAGTATCTATAGAAGGAGGCATTTCCGATGCCAAAGAAAATTCTTGTTGTTGACGACGAAAAGCCAATTTCCGATATTATTAAGTTCAATTTAACAAAGGAAGGCTTTGAAGTTGATACTGCATATGATGGCGAAGAAGCTGTCAAAAAAGTAAATGAAATTAATCCAGATTTAATGATTTTGGATTTAATGTTACCGAAAAAAGATGGTCTTGAAGTTGCTCGTGAAGTTCGGCAGACACATGATATGCCAATTATTATGGTAACGGCTAAAGATACTGAAATTGATAAGGTATTGGGCCTAGAAATGGGTGCGGATGACTATGTAACTAAGCCATTTTCTAATCGTGAGTTAGTAGCAAGAGTGAAAGCTAACTTGCGTCGACGTGATATTGTTCAAAAGCAAGTTGATGAGAATGAAAACGAAAATAAAAATATTACGATTGGGAATTTGGTCATTATGCCAGATGCTTATATTGTAGAAAAAGATGGGCAAAAGATTGAATTAACCCACCGTGAGTTTGAGTTGCTTCATTATCTTGCATCACATATGGGACAAGTAATGACTCGTGAACATTTGCTTCAAACAGCTTGGGGTTATGACTATTTTGGTGATGTACGAACTGTTGACGTTACTGTACACCGACTGAGAGAAAAAATTGAAGACAATCCAATTCAACCGAAGATTTTGGTTACACGTCGTGGTGTAGGATATTACGTTAAAGATCCAAATGAAGAATAGAATCGAAAGCCACTAATTTAGTGGCTTTCTTTAGTATGGTAAAAATGAAAAAAATAAAAAGTATTCTCAATTCTCTTAATACAAAGATTGCTGTCGTTTTTATGCTGATGATTTTAGCCACTATTGAAATTATTGGTGCATATTTCACACGACAATTAGAGCAAAGTACAATTGAAAGTTTTCAAACTTCAATTCAAATACCAACAATTATTACTAATTCACTAGCAACTCAACTGTCTAAAAATACCAAAAAAGCAGATGAGCAGTTAAGCCAAATTGTAAGCAATTATAATAATAGTGCAATTAGTGAAATTATTGTTGTCGATAATAAAGATGTTATAAGAGCTGTTTCTAACTTAAATGATAAAAGTCGTGTTGGACAAAGAGCTACTAATGTTGGAATAAAACAAGTTACGTCAACTGGACGACAAATTACTTGGATTGATAGTAACAATAATGGTAGTAACATGGTCCAAATAACACCATTAACTATTGGAACAGGGACTAACTCGACTTTAGGTGCTATTTATGTCCGAGCTAATATGCAAGGAGTTTTTGATAATTTGAGGAACATTTCTTATATGTTCTTAACCGCTTCTTTTGCCGCTTCAATTTTAAGTGCAATTTTGGCATTGTTTATTTCCCGGGCAATAACTAAGCCAATTGAAGAAATGCGAATGCAAGCTTTACAAGTAGCTGATGGCGATTATTCCGGTCAGGTAAAGATTTATTCTAATGATGAATTAGGACAATTGGCTGAAGCATTTAATACTTTATCTATTAGAGTTGAACGCTCACAGGAACAATCTGAAAGTGAACGACGAAGATTAGATAGCGTTTTGTCACATATGACTGATGGTGTTATTGCGACTGATCGTCATGGAAATGTTATTATTTTGAATCAAATGGCATTGAGTTTTTTGGATATTAAAGAAAAAGATGCTGTAAGTAAGCCTATTACAAAGATTTTAGGCTTAGACGATGATGTCAGTGCGCAAGAATTGATTGGTAATCAGCAGGAAATGATGATTACAGTCAACGAAGGAACACCAGATGAAATGATATTGCATGCCAATTTCTCATTAATTCGTCGAGTAACTGGCTTTGTTTCAGGGGCTGTATGTGTATTGCATGATGTAACCGAACAACAAAAAAATGAAAATGAACAACGGCAGTTTGTTTCTAATGTTTCGCATGAATTACGTACACCTCTGACTAGTTTGCGTGCTTATATCGAAGCCTTAAATGACGGTGCATGGAAAGATCCTGAAATAGCACCGCAATTTTTAGAAGTTACTCAAGAAGAAACTGAACGAATGATTCGAATGATTAACGATCTTTTGTCATTATCAAGAATGGATCGTGGAGTTGTAAAAATGGACTTAGAATGGGTTAATTTCAACGATTTTTTGAGTCATGTTTTGAATCGTTTTGATATGATAGTCAAAAATGATGAAAAAGATCAGACGGGTCAAAAGAAATATTCGATTAAGAGAAAAATTACCAATCAAGACTTATGGGTTGAAATTGATACTGACCAAATGATGCAAGTTATTGATAATATTATGAATAATGCCATTAAATACTCTCCTGATGGTGGTGTAATTACTGTGGGTTTAACCCAATCGCAGAACCAAATTATCTTGAGTATTTCTGATCAAGGGCTTGGAATTCCTAAGAAAGATTTGAATAAAATTTTTGATCGTTTTTATCGAGTGGATAAAGCCCGCTCTCGTGAACAAGGAGGTACAGGGTTAGGTTTAGCGATTGCTAAAGAAATTGTAGAGGCTCATAAAGGAAAGATCTGGGCTGATAGTCAGGAAGGAAAAGGCTCAACGTTTTACATTTCATTGCCGTTTGAACCAATGAGTGAGGAGGACGACTGGGATGAAGTCTAAAAATAGAGCAATTGATATAGCGTTGCATATAGCGACTGGTGCAGTAATCATAACTTCAATCGTTTTGTGGATTTTTATCTTAACAAGTGATCAAAGGTTTAGCGGATTAAATCAATCAACTGATACAGATACTACACATGTTAAAAATTCTAAATCTGTTAAGGATGCATATTTACCTACCGAAGTATTTGGTTATCGCAATAATCAGTTATATCAACTGTATGATTCTGATAAAAACTTGCCATTGGTATTTTCTAAAGAATTTAATAATGCAAAAATTGAAAGCATCAAGCCAATATTTAATACCAAAAAAGACTATCAGAAATTTTTGACCAATAAGACATACTTGCAGCTAACTTATCCAGATCAAATAACTTTTGGTATTTTTTCAAGTAATGTTTCTAAGTATAAAAATTCTGAATTTAATCGTATTTTTATTGCTCAAAAAGATGGAAAATTTAAATTATATGCAGGTAATGATTTAAATTTTCGAATCTATGAAGTTTCGTTGAAAAATGGTAATTTTGCTAAGTTGCTAAAATATGCTCAAAAAGCAGAAAGTAAGACTGCTGTTTCACTAATTAGATTAAGTGAAGGATATGAAGTTTCATATAAGAATGATTTAACAGTAAATGTTTATAGCTACTTAATTAGTAATCCAAGTGATTCTTACTTTGTTTCGCGATTATTAGGAACTTCTGGTGTTTCCTCAAAAACTACAGGTAATGTTACAACTTATACTGCCGGTTTATATAATCACTTAGAAGTACCCAAATCTAATAGTAAGGATTATCATAACTACACTTATATTAATTACCAAAAGTCATCAATTCCTAATCCAAATACTCGTTTAAGTGATAGTGTGACTTATGTTCACAAGCTAGGTTTAGTAGAACAAGATTTGCGCTTTTTTGATGCAGAGGGTTCATCAGTTGTGTATACCAATTATATAGAAGGCTATCCAGTATTTATTAAAACGCAAGGACCACAAATTCAAATTAGATATAGTACGGATAATATAACAATCAAATTTAATAGTACGAACTTACAAATTCCCGTTCCATTTGATGGAAGAACAGTAAAAATTCCTAAAACTAGTACTGTAATTAAAACTTTACAGGCCAAAGGCATTGCTAAAAGTGATATTCAAAGAATGACTATTGGTTTTGAATTAGTACGTGATAGTGCTCACGATAGCTTGGTAGACTTAATACCGACATACTACATTAAGATATATAATCATTGGTTGTCATTATCTGAATGGCAAAATGCAAACTTAGCTAAATATCGAACTAGCACTACTAGCAGTGCTAATGGATTAAATGTTACTAGAGAGGAGTAAGCCATGGATCATCGCAGAATTGAATGGTTATTTTTTGTTATTTTCTTTGCGATTAGTGTTTTTCTTGGAATTGAGTTATGGCGGACACCTATTCAGCTTAGTGGAACTAGTTCTGATCCGAATACAACAACCAATATTAGTGATGAAATAAAGGCTGATAATATTGATTTACCCTCTCTTTCAGAAGATACAGCTTCGGGTTATTATTTAGCTGCTAGTGATCAGAATTACTTTAAAAACGTGAAAAATCTTCGGAATGTGAACACTAATTATTCCACAACGGATAAAACTTTTTATGCAGTGTTACAAAAAGCAGTTAATTTAAGCACCGATAGCAACAAGGCATTGGCTCAAGTTAAAGCATTTAAAAATAATAGTCATTACGTTCCATTTGGTAAGCAATATGTCTATGTTGATGAATTGTCAGATGATAATAACTATGTATTTGTTCAAAATTCAAAATTTGGAAAAGTTTATGATGCGTCAGCTGAGTTAATTATTAAAGTCCAGAAACATCAAATAGTTAGCTATCAACAGGGTTATTTAGGAAAACTGTCGGCGGTTCGTGAGTTGCAATCAACAATTTCATCTTGGAAGGCTATTCAGAATCTATATGTTTATCGAGAACTAACCAATAATTCCAAGGTTCTTTGGATAAAGTTAGAATATTCTAAATTGACTGAGGTTAGAAATAGTATTATTTTGTTACCAACTTGGGTTGTAGAAATAGAAAATAAAACAACCAAAATGAGTTCTATTAAACGGGTTAATGCCTTTACCGGACAAGTGATTCAAAATAATAATGTGACAGACTAAGGGGATTGATGTGAGAGTTTCTGTTTTAGCTAGTGGATCGACTGGCAATACAAGTTTGATTGAAACTAAGAAGCATAAAATTTTGATGGATGCGGGTTTATCTGGCAAGAAAATCAAAGATTTACTAGCACAAGTAGGAGTAGATATTAAAGATATTGATATGGCTTTTTTAAGTCATGATCATAGTGATCACTCTAAGGGATTAGGCGTTTTGATGCGGAGATATCCACAGATAAACGCCTTTGCTAATAGCGGAACTTGGAAGTATTTGATTGATGAAAATAAAATTGGTAAGTTACCAGTTGAGCAGATTAATGCCATCGAACCTGGACAAGTGAGAACTTTTGATGATTTAGAAATTCAGGCTTTTGCGACTAGTCATGACGCTGCTCAACCTCAGTATTATGTTTTTTCAAGTGCTGGTAAGCGGATTGCTTTTTTGACAGATACGGGCTATGTTTCAGAAAAAGTGCGTGATGTTATCAAAGATAGTGACGCATATATGTTGGAATTTAATTATGATAATGAATTATTAAGAAATGGCCCGTATTCTTGGCAATTAAAACAGCGAATTATGTCAGATTATGGACATTTGTCTAATGAACAAGCTAGTGAAGTTTTTGAAGACGTATTAACAGCTAAAACCAAGCATATATTTTTAACTCATCGAAGTCAGCACAATAATACTTTGCGTTTAGCTCATGATACATTGGTAAATAATCTAGCAAGAGATGAGGTGGATTATAATCCTCAATTAAAAATTATTGATACTGATCCAGATATTCCCACAGACTTGATAAAAATTTAAAATTTTTAGCAAATAATATTCATATAATGTTCAAAATTAGAGAGTATGCTTAGTTATGAAGATAAGGAGAGCGAGAATATGACAGAAGATAAAAATCAAAATATTCAAAATAAGTCACAAAATCAAGCTTCTCGATCTAATTTAAATACTGCCGATAAGAGTCAAAATAAACTTTTAACGAAAGCTGCAATTGTTGGTGTAGTGGCAGGACTATTAGGTGGTGGAGTTTCTTATGTTGGACTTGAACAGTATTCTAATTATGCTGGTTCTAGTTCCGCCCAAACTTCTATTTCTAGCTCTAGTGCAAGTATTTCCAAAACTAGTGCTAAAAATTCCGGTACTATGACTAGTGCTTATAACAAGGTTAAGGGAGCCGTTGTTTCGGTAATCAATTTAAAGAAAAACTCTACTCGTAAATCAAATAGTATATATGATCTATTCGGTGGTAGTGATGATGATTCAAGTTCATCATCAAGCTCATCAACTACGAAATATACAACTTATTCTGAAGGTTCTGGGGTAATTTATCTAAAATCAAATGGTAAAGGCTATATTGTAACCAATAATCACGTAATTAGTGGTAGTGATAAAGTACAAGTAGTATTAGCTTCAGGTAAAACAGTAGATGCTAAGGTAGTAGGTAAGGATTCGACTAGTGACTTAGCTGTTTTATCAATTGATGCCAAATATGTAACACAAACTGCTAGTTTTGGGGATTCCAAGTCATTAATTACTGGTCAAACTGTAATTGCTGTAGGATCACCAATGGGAAGTGAATATGCTTCTTCAGTAACGCAAGGAATAATTTCTGCGCCAAGTAGAACAATTACAACTTCGTCTAACCAACAAACAGTTATTCAAACAGATGCGGCTATTAATCCAGGAAATTCAGGTGGGCCATTAGTAAATTCTGCTGGGCAAGTAATAGGAATTAATTCTATGAAGTTGTCACAGTCTACAGATGGTACATCAGTTGAAGGAATGGGCTTTGCAATTCCTTCTAATGAAGTCGTAACTATCATTAATCAATTAGTTAAAAATGGAAAAGTAACTCGGCCACAATTAGGTATTAAGGTCATTTCACTAAGTGAATTAAGTTCTGCATATAAAGAACAATTAGGAATCAAAACTAATTTGAAGAGTGGAATTTATGTAGCTAGTGTAACTAAAAATAGTGCAGCTAGTGCGGCAGGGATGAAGAGTGGAGATATTATTACCAAAGTAGATGGTACTAGTGTTTCTGATGTTGTTTCACTCCATGAAATCTTATACAAGCATAAGATTGGCGACAAAGTAACGGTTACCGTGGATAGAAATGGTAAAACTGTTAATTTAGATGTAACACTTAAATCAAATTAAGAATAATGTAAAAACTGCTAAGGTGCATTGTTAAGCACTTTGGCAGTTTTTTCTTAATAAAAAGGATGTGAAACTAAGTTAAGTTCGCTTTTTAAATATGTCAAGGGGAAAGTAAAAGAAAGGAACTTGTGGGAAAATGTGGAAAACTCTGTGGATTGTGTATAAGTCACCAAAAAAGCGCTTTATATTTGGGGATAAAGTGTGGATAATAAGTGGATTAAAATTAGCTAGTAAGTTTAAAAAAGGCTATAAATATTGATATAACAGCAATTTTGACCCAAAGTTTGTGAATGTGGATATACACAGGAAAAATGTCGAAAAAAAGTACAAAATTTTTTTAAGAAAGTGCGTTCCCGCTATTAGTAGTGGATATTAGAGATAGAATACAATATATAGAAATGGGATTTCCACAGCTGTGGATAACATATGCGGAATAGTTGTAGATTCTGGGGTAAAATTAATAATTATGAATATTAAGATAGTATGCGTTGGAAAACTAAAAGAAAAGTATTTTAAAGATGGTATAGCAGAATATGCAAAACGTTTGAGTCGATTTGCGAAGTTTAAGATTGTGGAAGTACCTGATGAAAAAGCTCCTGAAAATATGAGTGAAGCTGAGCAAGAGCATGTTAAGGAAGTGGAAGGAGAAAAGATTCTTAGCAAGATTAAAGATAAGGAGTATGTGATTGTAACGGCTATTAAAGGGCGCGAGCGGGCTAGTGAAGAATTGGCCAAAGAAATCGCAGACTTAGGTACTTATGGACATTCAGATATTACCTTTGTAATTGGTGGTAGTTTAGGAACGAGTCCAGCTGTGAATAAAAGAGCTGATGATTTATTAAGCTTTGGAAAATTGACGATGCCCCACCAGTTAATGAGATTAGTTCTCACTGAGCAAATATATCGGGCATTTATGATTAATTCAGGTAGTCCATACCATAAGTAGAAAAAGCTAAAAGGAACCGAATTTTGACATTCAGTTCCTTTTTTATTTGCTAAAAATGAAAAATATATTATAATGATTAAAAATTATATTTAATAGAGGTACATGTCATATGATTGCTTTTAAAAATTTACAGAGAACAGAGATGGTAACGATAAGATATTTAGAGAAAGCGAAGTATAATGAACAAAATTTTAATGCGGACAGAATCGATAAAACGCTACTTCAAAGGAAAGAATAAAACTACTTTCAAAGCTGTTGATGGAATTAGCTTTACCCTTCATAAAGGTGAGGTGATTTCCTTTGTCGGGCCTAATGGAGCGGGGAAAACGACCCTAATTAGGTCTATTTCAGGTTATTTAGTTCCTACTAGTGGCAAGATCGAAATTATGGGCTTAAATTTAGCTAAAAAACTGCGAGAGGCGCGGCAAAAGATGGGGGTTGTCTTTGGTGGGGATCGAGGATTTTATAACTCAGCTTCTGCGTATGATAATTTGGCATTTTTTGCAAGGCTACTTAACGTTAAAGAAAAAGACATTAAAAATAATGTCTTGAATGCCTTAGAAATTGTTAACTTACTTGATGTTAAAGATAAGTACGTTGGTTCTTTTTCTAAAGGGATGATGCAAAGATTGCATATTGCTCGCGGATTAGTTAATCAACCTGAAATTCTAATGTTAGATGAGCCGACTGCTGGTTTAGATGTGGAATCTGTTTATACGGTTAGAGAGTTGATTAAAAACTTAAAAGAAACAGGTCATGGAATTATTTTAACTAGTCATGATATGGCTGATATTGAAACTTTAGCAGATACAATTTATTTAATTGGTGGGGGAAAACTAGTATTTAGTGGTAATACTGATCAGATTAAAGAACTTGCTGGAGTGGATGCTAATACTAGCTTAGAAAAAGCCTACTTAGCAATTGCGCCAAAGTTGAAGAGGAGGCTGTAAAGATGCTTCGCTTCATTAATTTAGTTAAATTCCAGCTCAAACTGTATGTTAAAAATAGTTATTTTGTTATGTTGGTAATTACAACTACAGCAACAATGGAGCTATATCAGTATTTAGCCCATTATGTGAATCAAACTTATACTGGGCAGGAATGGCTGATTGCTGGAATTATGGGAACCTGGGCTTCTTGTACGACTAGTGCTGGCGCTTTAGCTTATCAAAGATGGCAAGGAACTTTGCCGTATTTATTAAATTCAGGAATTAGCCGCGAGCTAGTTTTACTTGCGACTTTATCTCCAGCAGCAATTTATGGCTTAGTTGCTTTTCCCTTAGCTGGTGTTTTAGCTTTAGTGTTAGGGATGCCAGTAGCTAATTTGAGTTGGACTCTTGGGCTAGGGATTGTAATTTTATGGCTGACTGCAACAGTTTTGAGCTATTTCATTAGTTTGCTTTTCATCTTAACTCGAAATGCGATGGCCTATGAAGAATTAGTCTTAACTCCCATCTTGCTTTTATCAGGCTTGTTAACAATTCCAAGTTTTGCCTTGCCATATTTGAAACCAGTGCAAATACTAAGCCCGTTGACTTTGCCAATTAAGCTGATTTATCAAGAAAAATTAAATTTAGAACTTATTATTACTTATCTTTTAGTAACTATATTTTTTGTCTATATCTCCAAAATACTAACCGAAGTCGTTATTAAACGAGCCTTCAAAGAAAATAGATTGGGGGTATTCTAATGGAAAATTATAAAGTTACTTTTTCAACAATTGGTGATTTTGAAAATTTGCGAACCATTATTGTTAATTATTTGATTTTGCCAGTTGTATCACTAGTTATGTTTTTGCTGATTATTTATGGTACTGAACAAGACTTTCGTCGAGTATTAATTGGAAGTTTAGTTACAACAGCAATCATTACGATGATTGGGATTATTACAGGATCATATTGTTATGACCAAAATGTTGGCACTAGTGAAGAAATTATTTCCATTAAGCCCAAGTTTAGCCAATATTGGTTACCCAAGATTGTGATAGCTAGTGTAGCTGCAGCATTGGAATTGTTGATATTGGCTTTGATTGCTTTAACTAGTATGGGGATGCTAGCTTATGCAGGAAAATTGGCTAGTGGATTTTTAATTATGATTGTTTTTGCTAGTTTGTTAGCTTATATATGTGCGCTTGCGGGAGATCAAAGAGAAAATCCATATTGGCTAACTAATATTGCAACTGCTAGCTTGGTACTTGTAGCTGGAGTGATTATTCCTGTGAGTCAGTATCCAACTTGGCTAAGGGTAGTAGCAGAAGTCTTTCCTGTTAGTGATTTACTTGATTGGATTTTAGCTGGGAGTTATTTTAATCAAGCTTTGGCAGTTGCGCTTTTTAAGCTGGGACTTTGGTTTATTTTAGCTGGTGGGATGCGACTTTATCATAATTGGTATGTAAGAAATAGGTAGCAAATTAAGCAAATATAAGAAACTAAGTAAAATATATTTGCAATAAGAAACAATATGATACTAAAAAGAAATATATTGAATACAGATAACCTTGGAGGTACAACTATGACCCTAAAATATGCTCATCCTTTCAAACTATTTATGTACTTAATCTTGGCAATAATTAAGTCGTTTGAAATGGTATTTGTTGCTTATACTTTTAAACTGTTTATTGATTATGCTAATAAACCCAAGGGTAGTTTGCTAAATATTGTACTTGCTGCTTTTGGAGTATTAGTTCTATTGGGAATAGCGGGAGTGCTATATCAACTGCTGTATGCCAATATTGTGACTGAGATTAATTTAAATATTAAGGCTAAAGCAGCAAAATACTTACTTGTTAATAGAAATTCTAATTCTGAAATTGATGTATCGTTCATGACTAATGACTTAAAGCAACTTGAAACTAATCGCATTGAAGCACAACTAGATATTATCATGAATGCCATTCAATTTATTTCAGCTTTTGTTTCAGCTTTATTAGGGTCATGGATTTTATCATTAGTATTCTTATTTGCTGCCTTTGCTCCAGCATTATTACAGAATATCTTTGGACCAATGATTGAAAAAAGTTCCGATGTCTGGGAAAAAGAAAATCGAAAATATACTAATACAGTAGATGATTCTTTAACTATCGCACCTATGGCTCAGCTTTATGATGTTGAACCTTCACTGATGCATCGCTTGTATAAAGCAGCTAAAAACATGGAATTAGCCCTTAGAAAGACCAATAGTGTTAAACAGATTGCTAATGAATTAACTATGACTTTAGCATTTATTTGTTCAATGTTATTACCTTTTGCGATTGGGGTATATTTGGTAGTTAATGGGCAAATAACTTTGGGTACTATCATGATGATTGCCCAATTAGCAAATAACTTTATTAATCCTATTGTTGGTATTTTTGGTGATATTAATAATGTTAAGTCAACAAATCCAATTTGGAATAAATTTTTAGCAATTCCGGAACTTACTGAAGAATCTACAGAATCAGCTACAAATAAATTTACTAACTTAAAAATCCAAAATGCTGCAATTAAAATTAATGATAAGCAAATTTTCTCTAACGTAAATTTAGATGTTAAATCAGGTGAAAAAATTTTACTTGATGCGCCATCAGGTTGGGGAAAATCGACTTTATTAAATGTGATAATTGGTAATTATAAGTTAACTACTGGTGATTATCTGTTTAATGGTAAAGAAGAAAATGGTAATTGGAATCAATTGCACCAGTACTTTAGCTTTATTAATCAGAAGCCAATAATTTTAGATGATACTTTAGGCTTTAACATAACTTTAGGAAGAAAAGTTTCTGCTGAAGTTTTAGACAATGCAATTACTAAAGCAGGATTAAAAGAGCTAGTTGCAGATAAAGGATTAGATTACCAAGTTGGAAAAAATGGGAAGAACCTGTCTGGTGGTCAAAATCAACGGGTTGAAATTGCTCGGGCAATTATAGCCAATCGGCCAATTTTGATTGCTGATGAAGCTACTAGTGCTTTAGATCAAGACTTATCTGAAAAGATTCATCAAACTATTTTAGAAGATTTCCCAGGTACGGTAATCGAAGTTGCTCATAAAGTTTCTGAAAAAGAAAAGGCCAAATTTACTCAAGTAGTAGAATTAGCTAAAGCTTAAATAAACTATCAACAGAAAAATTATAGAGTCAAAAATAGCGGTTGAGATGAATCTCGCCGCTATTTTGATTTACATGAATAAAATCCTCTGTTTTTTCGTATTTTATTTTGTACGCAAAAATATAGGAGGAAGATGAATGCTAGAAGATAATAAGTACTATGGCTTTACAAATGATGAGATCTTTGGCAGTATTATGCAAAATAAGCGATTTTGTAAGGCGATTATTCAAGCGGCACTACCTGATGTGAATGTTGTTTCAGTTGAGAGTATCGATGCGCAAAAAGAGTTAGGGACTAAAAGTGATAAGAGAAGCAAGTCCGTTCGCTTAGACATTGCGGTTAAAGACCAATCTGGTAACTTATACGATTGTGAAATGCAAGTTAATAACAACCATGATATTGGGCCACGAATGAGGTACTATCAATCGTCGATGGACAGGGATACCTTGGACCGGGGAGAACCATATACTTCGCTGTCTAGAACTTATCTAATTTTTCTTTGTGCATTTGACCCGTTCGGTAAAGGGAAATTACGCTATAGTTTTCACTTGTAAGATGACGAAGATAAAAGTATTCAGCTAAAGAACAATGCCGAAAATATTATCATTAACTCTAAAGGGAGTGGCAGTGAAGATGTCGATTTGTTAAATCTCCAAAGATTAATGAACGATGATAAAATAGAATCAAAAGGAATCTTTAAAGAGATTCAGAACAAAATCCAAGAATACAATGATGATCCGAAAAGGAGAAATCTTATGAGAACAGCAGAATTACGTATGAAAGAAGAAACAGCAATAGCTGAAAAGAGAGGTCGCGAAAAAGGCGACAAGAATACGGTACAATCTTTTGTCAACTTTTTTAAACGGAGTAAAGCTCAAATGAGTGAGGAGGAAATATTTTCGGCAATCAAAGATTCTGTGAGTTCAAACTTCAGTTTAAGTGACTCAGACATCAAAGCAATAATCCACCAAAATATGAAATAAACTCCAAAAGGAGAAATCTTTTATAGTTTTTATATTTAATAATTAAAAAGTAGGGATATTAATGATAAAGTTGGAGTATATCTACTTTGTATAGTAACAGTTATATTTTTATGCTTTATGCTCTTTAGACTGAATAATGAAACTAAGTCTGAAAATGTAAGAAACTTAAAAGTAAATAAACATACAAATAGTCAGAGCTCTAAGCAACAATATGAAATCAGTTCTGTTTATAAGGCAGAAAATGTTGAAGAAACTATTTCTGAATCATCTTCGAGTGATGATATAGAAACTAATTATGGAAAAATAGGCTCTTTTGATGTACCTAAAGAGTTTCAAGGAACATGGTATATGGCACTGGAAAATGGAAAAATAATAGATTTAAGGATATCAGAACATACAATTAATGAAGATTTACTATTTATAAAAGATCCTAATTTTCAAGTTGCTTCAGATGACCCAAGAGTGAAAGATTTTCCGTCCGATATTCAATCTTGGTACGATACAAAGCTTGTATATTATAAAGGGGATAAAGTTATAAGTTTAGTTCACTGGCTTTTATCAGGTACAGATAGCTTTAATTATCGTCTGCATAATGAAGATGGAAATCAGGTAATTGTCTGGGTTCATGGGCCATTATCAGAACGGTGTGTATTTTTTTAAGACTCCTGAACTAGCTAAGAAATATGCTGGAGTGAAATTCTCTGATTTAGTAGATTAAAGAAAATAACTAAAAAACACTAATACAATAAAAATCACTAAAATCCCTCCGAACCAGAGGTAATCACTGAAGCGGACTTGCACAACTTGCAAGACGCTTCTTTTTTTATCTTCGTTAAAGCCATGAGAAGTCATCGCTTGAGCAAGTAACTCTGAATTGGCTAAAGCCGCAAGTAATGCTTTGAAATAGAGTCTGGGTGAAAAAAGTGAAAGTGGAGTTTGCCGCATTAATCCTGCATATCTAATTTGTTTAATTTGTCGTTTCATCTTAGGCAAAATGTTGACGGCGGCTAAAAAACCATAAGCAAATTTGGCAGGTAGATGGAGATTTTGTTCAAAAGATCTGGCAAGAGTGGTCATATCAGTTGTTAAAGTTAGACATGCTCCAGTAAAAACATAGACATAGATGCGGCTAGCTAAGCTTGTGGCATCATAGACTGAGTTCTTACTAAAGTAAGCAATCGTAACGAAAGCGCAAATTGCTGCCAAGGCCGGATAAAGTAAAAGTTTGAAAAATTGCGTTAGCTTTAAATGGTATTTAATTAAATAGATAAAACAGGCAAAGATAACAATCAGGTTCAGTTCAACAGAATTGGTTGCGGATATAACTAATGCAATGATTAATAAAAGTAGAAATTTAAAACTAGGATTCAAGATTTTCTCCTCCGTTTTGAACATAAGTTAAGCCTTTTTTAGCTAGAACTAAATGGTAGTCACAAATTGGTGTAAGTTCGCAAATTTGGTGACTGATGATAATAAAAGTCTGATTAGTTTGCTTTTGAATATCAGATAGCAGGTTAATGATTATTTGTCTTGAAGCTGTATCAAGACCAGCAAGTGGTTCATCTAGTAGTAATACATCATGATTATTTAATAGCATTAATAAGATTTGGAGTTTCTTTTTTTGACCTCCAGATAAGGTATAAACGCTATGATCTAACAGCTTGTTTAGACTTAATTTTTCTAAGCTTTTAGCTAATTTCTCTTTTGTAAAATATGGATTTACTTGCTTTTTTTGGCTTAGTGTTAATTCCTCTTGGACAGTGATTTCTAAGAATTGATTGTTAGCTTCTTGAAAAACTTGAGCAACACTCGCCAGATAAGGTTTTAGGTGCCAGCCTTTTATTTCTTTTGATTTATAAGTTAGATTTCCATAATAGGGATGCATTTTAGTTAAAGTTTTAAATAAAGTTGTTTTGCCAGCTCCATTTTCGCCGGTAAGCAAGGTAATCTTCCCTTGATAAATTTTTTGCGTGGAAACTTCAATCAAAGGGAGGTGTTGCTTGATAACTGTATTTGAAAAGTTAAAGATTGATTTTTGATTTTGAGGTAAGGAAAATTTAACCTTATAAGGTTGTTTTAGTTGCTTAAATAGCTTGGTTCTTTCCTCATTAGTTAGCGGATGGAGTTGTTTGTCTTTAAACAGCCAAATTTCGTCTGCTAGAGTTTCATAATCTGGTAAATCATGGTCAACAATAATCACAGTTTTACCAGCTTTAACTAATTGTTTTAGTTTAATTAAAATATTTCTTCTACTAGCTAAATCACAATTTGCAAATGGTTCATCAAGTAAAAGTAAGTCGCTATCCATAGCCAATAAAATAGCTAAAGCAACTTTTTGTTTTTCTCCGCCAGAGAGTTGAGCAATTGGTTGCTTTAATAAGTGACTAATTCCAGTAAATTTAGCTACATGGTTTATTTTATCTTTATAAGTTTCACGTGAAACTTTTAGATTTTCCATCGTGAAAATTAATTCATTATAAGCAGTAGGTAAAGCAAATTGAAGTTCTGGATCTTGGAACATCATATTTGTTTTTGCATCAATTGAAATTTTACCAGTTAGCTTGCCACCGAATTTTGGTAATAAACCGGCCATGATTTTAAGTAAAGTAGATTTACCAGCACCATTTTCTCCAATTAAGAGATGAATTTTACCAGGTGCAAAGTTAATAGATAAATTTTGGATAATGGATTGCTTATCGTAAGCAAAATTTACATGAGATAACATAATCGAAGTCAAAATAAAACCACCTTTCATGAGGTGGCATTAAGTAATCAAAAGTCATTTTCCCTTCACTAGCATTACCTAGACCAGGTTCAATGGGTATCATCTCAGCCTAACGGCACCCCTAAACGTCTTGATTATATATAAAAACGCTGTCATTGTCTATTCAATTGCTTTCAGACGTTGTATAGTTAATTAAAATAAGTTGAAAAGAGAGCAAGTATGAATAAAAAGAGAATAACTATTGTTACGATGGCTTTGTTACTATCTAATGCAATGTCTGGATTAGACAATACAATTATTAATACCGCCCTTCCTAGAATTATTGCAGATCTTAAAGGGATTGAATATATGGGGTGGATGGTTAGTGTATTTTTATTAGGAACAGCTGTTGCAACGCCATTATGGAGTAAGCTAGGTGAACGTACTAGTAATAAGCTAGCGTATCAGCTAGCGGCATTAACTTTTTTATTAGGAGCATTATTTCAAGGGATGGCTCCTAATATGTTTATCTTGTTGCTGGCGAGATTAATTTGTGGATTAGGAAATGGGGGAATGGTTTCGATTCCTTATATTATTTATTCAGACTTGTATCCTAATCCAGCTAAAAGAATGAGAACTCTGGGTTTAGTTAGTGCTTTTTATTCTTCAGCAACCATCATGGGACCGATGCTAGGGGGCTGGATAGTTGATACTTTGTCGTGGCGCTGGGTATTTTACCTTAATATTCCAGTTGCTTTGATATCAATTATTCTTGTGCAAATCTACTTTATCGATGAAAAAGTTGAGCGACCAAAGAAAAAGGTTGATTTAGGTGGAGCAATCACTTTAACTTTGGGTTTAATTATTATGTTAATTGGTGTGGATTTAATTGGTGAAACACAACTTGGTACTTTATTAATATTATTTGCGGCAGCTTTGATATTCTTTGGAATGTTAATCATTATTGAAAAAAGAGCTGAAGATCCAGTTATTCCAGGACGTTTATTTAAAAACTCAGATTTAAATATTGATTTTGCTTTGTTTGTTTTAATTTGGGCAGCAATGATGGCATTTAGTGTTTATGCACCAATGTGGGCTCAAGGATTACTAGCTACTAGTGCCTTTATTGGTGGAGCTACACAAATTCCGGGTGCATTTACTGATTTATGCGCTTCTTTATCAGTTGCTAAAATGCGAGAACATTGGTCGGCAGGTCAAGTGGTATTAATTGGGATTGGTTCACTGCTAATAGGTTATTTCATAATGATGTTTGGACCTATTACAATGCCTTATTTTTTAATTATTTTAGCGGGGATGTTTCAAGGTGTTGGTAATGGGATTGTCTTTAATGAATTACAAGTTAAGGTCCAACAAGATGTTGAGAAACAAGATGTCCCAGTAGCAACTTCGTTTTCATTTTTGATTAGAATGATTGCTTCTGCCGTGGCGGCTAGTGTTTTTGGGTTGATTATGAATGCCTCACTTTTTAAAGGTGTTAGGGAAAGTAGAGGTAGTATAACGATAAATATGCTCAATCATTTATCTGATGCTGAAACAAGTAAGTTATTGCCACAAGCATTATTACCACAAATGAGGCAGATTCTTTATAGTGGAATTCACAATATTATGATTGTCGCAACAATATTAATTATTGCTTCATTCTTTATTGGATATTACGCTCGGCAAAAAGAAAAGCATTCCATCAGCAAATAAGAAACCATTAATTGTATAATGATATTAAGGCGGTGATTTAAGTGGCAATTTTTACATTAGACCAATACTTAAAGGGAGTTATTAAAAATACTAAACAAAATACTAATGATTTAAAATTAGACTCCAAAAATAAAGATCAAAAAGATTTTGCCATTTATGTTGAAAATCATAATGGCGGTATTCACCGCTATCATTCACAAGAAGAATGGCTTTTTGTAGAAAATGGGACATGTTCTATTAAATTCCATAATCAAATACTTGATTTAACAGCTGGAAATTTAGTTCTGATTAAAGCAGGACAAGCGTTTGAAATTAAAGAGCAAACTTCCGAAACAGTAGTTGTTAAGATGTGTGTTAAAGCGATTTATAATTTTGAAAAAGAACTTCAAAATTATCTAAGTTTAGATGATAAAGAAAATGAAATTTTAGTGACAGTTAAAAATTTATTAGCTGAAGAAGGCTATCTTTTTATTAAGACCAGTCGATTGATGAAACAAAGCCAGTTGATTGAAAATATTATCAACGAATATTTAAATGGTGACTTATTTATGGCGCCAATGATGGCTGGAACTTTTAGTCAATTACTTGCTTTATCACTTAGAATGCAAACATTTAATCGCACGGCAGGAAAGACTAAAAAGGTCAATTTTATAGGTAGTGACCTAGATAGGTATATAGATTTGCACTTTGCTGATATTAAATTAGCAGAAGCAGCGGAATATTTTGGATTTAATCAAAATTATTTCTCTAATTTAGTTAAACAAAAAACTGGTAAAAGTTTTGTTGAACATGTTGATGAACGAAGAATGCAGGAAGCGCGTGAGTTATTGGCACAGCCTAATTTGTCATTGAAAGAAATTATTAGCCGAGTAGGATATTCAAGTAAGTCATTCTTTTATAAAAAATTTAGTGAATATTATGGTACTACTCCGGCATTGATGAGAGAAGAATTATTTAGACAGGCAAATATTAACTTGAAATAGGGCTAATAAGGTATAAGAATGAAAAAAATTATCAATCTTTTATTGATGTTGGGTGTTATAACGCTTTTGTTTTCTATAACGGGACAAAGAGTATTAGCAGATAGTCCTAGTTATGATATTACTAATGTAAAAGTAGCAAGTCATATTCAAGCTGATGGCAGTTTAACAATTGAACGAAAGATTACTTATAAGTTTGATAGTTCTGCTCGTGGGGTTTATTATCGGCAGAATTTGTTAAAAAATCAAAAGTTGCTTAATCCTCAAGTAAAGATAATCAATCAAGGTGTAACAAAGACAATAATTAATAATTCCAGTGGAAGCAATGATACTTATCAACTTAGTTATAAAAACGGCTATCAATTTAAAGTATTTCACAAAGTAAAAGCAGGTAATCGTTTTACAATTGTATATCGTTACAAGATAACAAATGCTATAAAAAATTGGCAGGATACAGCTGAGCTTAATTTTAAAATTATTGGTAATGGTTGGGAAACTGATTTAGATCATGTTGAAGCTGAGGTTGTATTTCCAAGTAAGGTCTCGATGTTAAAAGCTTGGGCACACGGTGACTTATCAGGTCGTATTCAAGTATTGCCAGATAAGGGACGAATCATTATGACTGCTGATAATGTAGCTGGAAATACTGGAATTGAGGTCCATGCAATTTTTCCAACAAGTGTTACTGCAGATAATAAAAATGTCTCAAATGAAAAGCGTAAGCAATTTATTTTAAAACAAGAAAAACAACTTGCAGAAGAAGCTAACCGAAGAAGAAAAAGAGCGGGATATATTTTAATTTTTAGCATCATTGTTTCTATTTTGGCGATAATTGCTAGTTTATTCGTAAAGAAACAAGGATCAAAACCTAAGAAAATGTCTGCCTTGGCTCATAGTTATGAAATTCCTGAAGTAAGTCCTATTATGGCTCAAATTCTTGATAATACTTCCAAGCCAGATACTCAAGCATTGATGGCTTTAATTACTGAATTGACCGGAAAGCATAAGTTAGAAATTAGAGAAGAAAAAATTGGCAAGATTATAAAAAAGTCGAGCTATCGAATTTTTTTGAAAGATCAAACTGCTTTAAGTCAGCAACCACTATTAAGATTTTTATTTGATGAAGTAGGAAACGGTGCAAGTTTTTCTACATATGAATTAAAGAAATTTGATGATCCTAAAGAATTAAGTGAGAAGTATCAAGCTTGGAGAAATCAATATTACAAGCAAGCTTATCAAAGAAATTATTTCTCAAATAAAATCCGAGAAAAGAAGCAAAATATAGTAGCTTTAGCTGGAATATTGGTTGCTATCAATGCAATAATTATTTTCTTATCATGTATGTTAAGTATAATTTCATGGCAATTATTAGTATTAGCAATTATTTTAGCAATTTTAAATGGTATTTCGTGGTTGGTAGCTGCTAGTCGGTTAGGCATTTATACAGAAAAAGGTGCCGAAATTACAAACCAAGTACGTAGTTTTAAGAAGATGCTTGAAAATATTGGTAATTTTAAAATGAGAGATATTGGCGAGCTTATTCTTTGGGAAGATATTATGCCTTATGCAGTAGCATTAGGTCTATCTGAGAAAGTTTTAAAACAACTCCGATTGGAATTTAGCGAAAGTGAATTAGCAACTAGTGATTTAGTTGTTTATCAAGCTCTATATTTAAATAATAGTAGTAGCAATAATTTTGAACATAGTTTTACTTCTGCTTTTAATGCAGGCTCAAGTATTAGTTCTGATTCAGGCTCATCAGGTGGTTTTTCAAGTGGTTCATCTGGTGGCTTTGGTGGTGGAAGTGGTGGAGGCGCCTTTTAACGCTGTTTACTAGTCCAAAAATAGTAGTCAACAATAATGAAAAAGGAAAAACCATATTTCGATAAGATTTCGGAATATGGTTTTTCTTGGTTGTAATATAAAAGTTATAAATTTCCTATATTGCTTCATTTTTTTCCTAAATATATTTACACTTAAAATAGTAAAGTATCTAAAGGAGAAAAGGTATGGCAAACTATCGCAGTGTTTTTGATATCATTGGGCCAGTTATGGTAGGCCCTTCAAGCTCGCACACAGCTGGAGCAGTTGCAATTGGAAATGCTGCGCGCTTAATTTTTCAAAAAACTCCTAAAAAAGTAGTAGTTCATTATTATGAATCTTTTGCTAAAACGCATCGTGGTCACGGAACTGATTTTGCTATTGCAGGTGGATTATTAGGTATGACTCCAGATGATGAGCGAATACTCAATGCTCCTAAATTATTAGCTGAAGCAGGTATTAAATTGCGTTTTGTTGAAGAAGATGGACCAAGTCCGATTAATCACCCTAATACTGCAATTATCTCTATGTCAGATGATGAGAAGCAAATTACAGTTGGTGGTTGTTCAATTGGTGGTGGAATAATTGAAATTCGATTAATTGAATTTCAAGGTAATAAGATGAACTTAACAGGCCCCTTGCCAATGATTTTATATTTAGTTCATGGAAAAAATAATCCACTGGTTAATGAATTAAATGAGATATTAGAACAAGAAGCAAGTTTACAAAAGGTCCAAAAATGGCCGATAGGTGATAGTGAATTATTTGAATTTGATATTGCTAAATATTTATCACCTAAACGCTTTTCAGAACTACAAGAAAAGTTTAAGGGTATTATTTATTTGAAGTAGGAAAAATTATGTTTGATAGTGTTAAAGAAATTGTTGAAGCAGCTAACAATACTGGTAAGCCCATTTCAGAATTAATAATTGAAGAAGAAATCAAAACTTCTGGTTTGAGTCGGGAAGAAATTTGGAAAAAAATGCGCTTTAATCTGCAAACCATGCAAAATGCTGTAAAAAGAGGTGAATCTGGTAAAGGAGTACTTTCTTCAACTGGCTTAACGGGTGGTGAAGCTGTAAAAGTTGCAAAATATCGGCAAACGCACAGGACCTTGTCAGGCGATACTATGATGGGGGCTGTTCAAGCAGCAATGGCAACTAATGAAGTTAATGCTGCCTTAGGGATTATTTGTGCTACGCCAACAGCTGGTTCTTCTGGAACTTTACCAGGTGTAATTGCTTCGTTAGAAAAGCGACTTAATTTAGATGAAGATGCTTTAGTACGTTTTTTATTTACAGCTGCAGGTTTTGGTTTGGTAATTGCTAATCACGCAGGAATCGCTGGGGCAACTGGAGGTTGTCAGGCAGAAGTGGGAAGTGCTTCTGCAATGGGAGCAGCGGCGGCAGTTGAAGCAGCTGGTGGAACACCGCAGCAATGTGCCGAAGCTTTATCAATTGCAATTAGTAATTTATTAGGCTTAGTTTGTGATCCGATTGCTGGGTTAGTAGAAGTTCCTTGTGTTAAGCGTAACGCCATTGGAGCAGCGAATGCATTAGTTTCTGCTGATTTGGCTTTAGCAGGATGTGCAAGTGTAATTCCAGCAGATGAATGTATTATGGCCCTTGATAAGGTAGGAAAATCAATGCCAGCAGCTTTACGTGAAACTGGGATTGGCGGTTTAGCCGGAACTCCTACCGGTCAAGCAATTAAGGCTAAGATTTTTGGTAAAGATGCATAGCGGTGAAAAATGAGAACACCAGAAGTTATTAAAGATGAAATTATCAAACAACTAGCAACTGTTGTGGATCCTGAATTAGGAATAGATATCGTTAATATGGGATTTGTCTATAGTATTGATTTAGACGAAGATGGTATTTGTTTAGTTGAATTAACATTAGAAATTTTAGGCTGCCCATTAGAGTTTGTTTTAGCAAAAATGATTAAAGAAGTACTAGTAAAGGTTCCTGAAGTTAAAAACGTTGACGTTGAATTTAGGACGGAGCCTAGATGGACTAAAGAACGGATGTCAGATTATGCTAAATTTGCCTTGGGAGTAAGTTAATAAAATAGTACATAAAAAAGCGAATCCAACTGGATTCGCTTTTTACATGTTTTCAAGACGCTTGATTCGTTCACTTGTAGGTGGGTGAGTGTCAAATAAACTACCATGTTCTTTCTTTACAGGGTCTTCAATATAAAGAGCCCGGCTACTAGAACTAACATTTTCCATTGGTTGACTGCTTTCAATCTTTTTTAAAGCTGAAATTAAACCATGAGGATTTCTAGTTAATTCAACACTTCCAGCATCAGCTAAATATTCTCGATTTCGTGATAATGCCAAATTGATTAAAGTTGCAGCTAAAGGTGCTAGCAAAATAGTAATTACGAAGAGTACCACCTTTAAAATTTCTAAGTTCTTGTTGTCATTATCGTCATCATCGCGTTCACGCCTACTTCCCCCAAACCAGAATAAATAGCGGGAGGTAAAGTCGGTTAATAATGTAATAACTGTTAACATTGCAATCGCAATAGTTGATACCAAGATATCATAATTGCGGACGTGAGAGAGTTCGTGACCTAGGACTCCTTCAAGCTCTTCACGATTCATCATTTCAAGTAAACCATGAGTCACAGCAACACTAGCATGTTCTGGATCTCGTCCTGTCGCAAAGGCATTGGGACTATCATCATCAATAATGTAAACGCGAGGCATTGGAACACGTGCCACCATCGCCATATCTTCAACTATGTGCCAAAGTTCTGGATTGTCTTGTTCATGAATTTCTTCTGCATTATTCATGCTCATGACTAGTTGTGCAGGATCATGTAAAACAATTGCTAAATAAATACCTGTTCCAATTAGAGCAATAATTATCCCTGTTACCATACTGCTGGCAACGAAGTAACCTACAGCTGCCCCAACTAATGCCAATATTAAAACGAAAATCGTTAAAATTAAGACAGTTTTGCGTTTGTTTTTTGATATTTGCTCAAATAGCATAGATTAGTCCTTAAATGAAACTTTAGGAGCTTCCTTTTCAGCTTCTGGGGTTACTAGATATTCAACCTTAGTGAAATGATGGATGTTAGCGACAATATTTGAAGGGAAAGTTAATAGTTTTCTGTCATAAAGAGCAGCACTTGAGTTGTAAAGTTGACGTGAATATGCAATCTTGTTTTCGGTATTAGTAAGTTCTTCCATTAATTTGCCAAATTCTTGATTTGCCTTTAAATCAGGATAAGCTTCGCTTAAAGCAAAGATAGTCTTTAAAGAATCGGTAATTTGATTAGAAACTTTCATCTTTTCTTCGTGATCATCTGCTGGAACTTGAGTTAATTGGTTTCTTAATTCAACGATTTGACTTAAAGTTTCTTTTTCATGAGCGGCATAACCTTTAACAGTTTCTACCAAATTAGGAATTAAATCATTTCTTCGTTTTAATTGTACATCGATTTGACTCCATGATTCTTCAGTGTAAACTTTGGCATTCTGTAAGCCGTTATAAGTTGTAATATAAACAATTGCCAAGATAATTACAATTGCTAAAATAATCCAAATAGTCATAGTAATTTCTCCTTAATTAACTAATTTAGTCCTTAAGATAATTGTATAGAATAGGATTTTTTTTACAAGAAAAAAGAAGACAATTATGTCTTCTTTAAATTAAATATTGAAATAAATAATTAACCAACCAACAATTGTTAAAATTGCCAAACCAGAAAATTGTAAAATGGTCCAATGCTTAAAGAATTTGCTTTTACTTGCGCTGGCATGTTGATTGAATGTTTTTAAAACTAACATATTGGCCATAGAGCCAACAACTGATCCAAAGCCACCAATGTTTGATCCAAGCAATAGTGCCTTAGCAAAATTTGTAAACTTCCCAACTAAAATAGTTGATGGTACATTGCTGATAAATTGACTTGAAATGATTGATGTAAGGTAAGTTGATCCTTCTGAGTAAACAGTCATATGGATTAAACCAACAATTAGTGGAATTTGTTGGATATCACTAATAAAGATAAAGAATAAAGTGAATGTTAACAAAAGGGCATAATCAATTTTAAGATAAATCCGAGGATTAATTAAAAGAGCCAATAAAAGTGCAGCAATCATCGGATAGTAAATAGGAACAATTGAAAATACACCAAAAAAGAAAAAAATGAAGACAGCAGTTGTTAAAATGGTCATTCTCCAGTTAACATGAATATTTTCAGTTTGGTTAACTGGAATATGGTCTTTAGGTAAGAAAAAGCAAGTTGCAATTAAAATCACTAAAGAAACAATCAAATAAGGTGTTGACCATGCAAAAAAGACATCAGCAGGCACATTATAATTGCTAACAATGAAGATATTGTGTGGATTTCCCCATGGAGTAAAAGCTGCTCCAATATTTGCCCCCATACCGATTAAGATAGCAGGATAAATTTGAGGTAGTTGATATTTTTTTGCAATATTTAAATAGAGGGGAATGAGAGTTAAGACCGTAATGTCGTTACCTAAAAACATACCCGAAAGAACTGATAATAATGTAAAAAGTAAGGTCAACTTACGTGTATTATCAGCTAAACTAGTTAATTTATATGCTAAAATATCTAAAACATGTAAATAAGCATAAATTTGAATTAAACAAAGCATCGCAGTAACAGAATAAAGCGTGTGAAAATTAATATCAGCTATTCTTGGACGCGCAAAAAATAAGCTGATGATTGTAATCACCAGAGAAATTTGAAATATGCGATCTTTAAAAATATTTTTCAAGACGGTCATCTGTGGTCCCCCTCATGCTAATCGCCTAAAAATCACCAAGTTTTATTGTGAGCCTTTTTTGCTAAGTGTGCAATATCTTTAAGCAATTTATTTCCTAATAGTAAGCAAAAAAATTGAATTGGGGGATAAAAAGGTACACTATAGATTATAAGAAGATATAGTTAATGAATATCAGGAGGTTTGTTTATGACTGATAAGACTATTCAAATTACCATTAAAGATGAAGCAAAAGAATTAATAAAAAAGCATGTGAAGCCTGGTCAAGTCGTTATTTTGACATTAGATGATGGTTCAAATAAGTATTCAACACTTGGTGGTACTTGTACAATCGGGGCGGATTTTCAATTAATTGTAACTGATCAAAAGGATCCAGAATATCCAGTAGTTATGGAAAATAATGCTGGGCTAGAAATGTATACTTCTAATAATGAATTAGGATTTTTAACAGATGGTCTGCTATTGAACGCTCGTAACGCCGTTATAAGCTTATATGATAATAGTGGCGTAATTGATGGAGCTGTTGCTGTACGTGAATACACACCACATGAATTAACTGCTGAAGAAGTAAAAAATGGTAAGACTTGTTAATTGGTCTAAATGAATATTACAAGTATTTTACTAAGTATGATTAATTGCTCCGATTTTGGTATAAGCGATATAATAAAGATATAGTTGTTTATCAGAATCGAGGGCAATTATGAATTTAGCAATCTTCCTTTTAGTTGGTATTATCATAATTTTGGGAGCTAATTTTTTGACTAGCACTAAGGTGAGAGAACAGGTTAAGGAATATTTCAGTAGGTTATTTTGAGTAAACTTGAAATCTTAATCTTATATATGTTAAAATTATATAGATTTTCGAAAATCTGAAAGGAAGAATAGACATGTCAAGAAACATTCATACTGGGATTAACCCACACCGTCGTCCTCGTAACGCTGCTAACTCAAAGAAGCGTGTTGCTCACGCAGCAGCAGTTGTAGCATACCTTAACAAGGCTGCTAAGGACGAAAACAAGTAAGAATTTTAATGAAGGCTACTAGAATATTGATTCTAGTGGTCTTTTTTTATAGATTTTTAGTTTCACATATTTGCATTTGATTTTTGATTTTGGTATGATAGTAAAAATTTTTAGTCAATTTTAAGAAAGGGAGGAATTATAAATAATGGGTTTACACGCATATTTACAAGGGTTATCAAGTTTGGAGTCAATTGACAGAGCGCCGGGTTATTTCAAATATCAACATCATTCAGTTGCTGCACACTGCTTTAGAACAGCTGAGTTTGCCCAAATGATGGGAGATATTGAAGAAGTTTATGGTGATCAAGAAGTCAATTGGAAGGCCCTTTATGAAAAGAGTTTAAACCATGACTATACTGAACGTTTTATTGGGGACATTAAGACTCCAGTTAAATACGCAACACCGCAAATGCGTAAATTAGTTGGCGATGTTGAAGAAGCAATGACTAATGAATTCATTAAACATGAAATTCCAGCAGAGTTTCAAGAAATCTACCGTAATCGTTTAAGTGAAGCAAAAGATGATACTTTAGAAGGTAAAATCCTCTCAGTTTGTGATAAGCTAGATTTAATGTATGAAGCATATGGCGAAATTGAATTAGGAAATCCTAATCCAGTTTATATGCAAATGTTCAAAGAAAGCTTAGAAACGATTAAAGAATTTGACGATTTAGCATGTGTTAAATACTTCATCAAAAAGATTTTGCCTGATTTATTTAAAGGCGATTTTGCTGGTGCAGTAAAGATGCAAAAAATCGCTTTTAACATTTTGGTGGAGGAAAACTAGTGAGGTTTCAGTGTGAAAGTTGTGGACTACGTTTAGCTTCTTTTCATTTTAAAGAAAAAGGGTTAATTAATCCCAAATTACGAAGTATTTGTGATATTTGTCTTGAGCGGGGTTTATCGGCTGAAGATTATGCAAATGATGTAATTGCAACTTTTGCACAGGCGCTTTTATATAGTTATGTTGGTCAAAGTGGTGAAGGCAGCCATAATTTTATTGTCAAAAGTCAAAAACAAAGAAAGGCTTATGAAGCTTTTGTGCAAGACTTTGATAGTAATGAAGTAGCTAGCGGGCAAATAGCGCGTAGTGAATTAAACAAAGCAATCATAAAAAGTGAAGATGGCCAACTTGATTTTGTTCCCCAAGCAGGGACTGAATTTAGTAAAAATCTTGTGGGGCTCGGCTTAAAGGTTAATTTTCAACTTAATGAAGTTGATTATATTAATCGTGAAAGAATTCGTGCAAAATATAAATATATTTGCCAATATTGTGGGCGACCTGGCCGCAGTGTGGATCATAAGGATCCCGTTTCCTTGTCGCATAATAATGAATTAGATAATTTAATTTTATCTTGTAGTGAATGCAATCGGATTAAATCAGATATGCCTTATGATTTATTCATGAAGTTGAATAAAGAAGTTGAAAATTTAAATAAAAAATTAGTTCGATATGATGCTAGTTTACGTTCTTTGAAAGAAGAATTTGAACAGCGTAGACGTTATTTAGCAGCTCAAGTACATTTGCGCGGGGTTGTGAATGATCCGGAATTAAATGATATTAGAAAAGCTAATAAGAGACTGCAAGATGCAATTGACAGCTTAGAAAGTGACTATGATGCCATTAGACGCTTGCGAGAAAATCATTTTACTACTGGGTGGAAGTTGGCCTTAGAAGCTAAGAAAGATGATATTGTATAAAAATAGCGAATCCCAAGGTTGGAACTCGCTATTTTTTGTTTTAGAAAATAACTACTAAAAAATTTAAATAAACTGCTTAAACCATTCCATTTCCAAGTGATTACAATTTTGGGCTACATTATCCTTAATATTGCAATGGAAGTCATGTGGTTTAGGATTATCTTCATCACCATATGTATGGAATTCATGTGCTATTTCCTTACCAGTTAAAAAGCCATCAAAGCGAACGGTACAGTCACGCAAAAAATCCTGATTTGATGTGACTAAATAAGTCTTTGGAAAATCTTGCGTAATAAAGTTTTCAGTATGCAAAATTTCATCGTATTTGTGCATAACTTCCTCTGTGAAATAACCTCTCATTGATCCATCTAAAACGTCAGGATAGTTAATAAAGTATGCTCCACAATTCAATGCTGCTGCTTTAATTTTGAAATTAACTTCATTATAGCCAAACTTTTGGCGATATGTGTCATTAGTCATGATAGTTAAATATTGAGCAGCCATTTGAGCTCCAGCACTATCACCAATCATAAAGGTGTTACTTAAGTCTAATTGATAATTACCAGCATTTTTTTCAAGCCAGTGCATTAATAAGTCAATATCATCTATGATACCAGGAAACGCAACTTCGGGACCTAAGCGATAGTTAAAATTAACTACCCCAAAACCTTCTTTTGCTAAAGACATACAGTAGAATTGATACGTTTCTTTAGTACCATAAACCCATCCTCCACCGTGAACTGAAATGATAGTGGGTACCTTGCCACTACGCTGACTAGGTAAATAAATATCTAATAAATTCCATTTAGAATCAGGACCATATGAAAGATTATCGATTCTTTCAACTTCAGGAATATGCGTAGGTAAATCTTTATCTCTTTCATCATCGCCTTTTTTAAAAAGCGCTCTTAAATCATCATAGTTATCTGGACGTGCGAAAGCTGTCATAATTTCCTCCTTGAAAACGCTAACATTTTTAAAGATAGCTTAGCACGTATGGCAAAATATGTCCAATATATATAAACATGTCTAATTATTATAAGCTGCGCTTCATAGATTAAGACTTAGCATAGAAAATATTGTAAAATGAACTTACCACAAAAAAGAAGGGCAAATAATGTATTCTCAAAAGCAACGAAATCTTGATTTAAAGCGAAAACTTCGTTATGTCAAAGTTTATGAAGATATCTATGAAAAAATCAAAACAGGAATATATCCATTAAATTCACAACTTCCAGGAGAAATGGAGCTTGCAAAAGAAATGAATGTTTCGCGAATGACTTTAAGGCAAGCTTTGGCATTTCTTCAAGATGATGGAATTATCAAAACAATTAAGGGAAAAGGCAACTTTGTAATCTTTAATCCAGCTGATTGGTCGAAGGGACTAGAAATCGTTTCTAATCCAGTTCAGAAATGTCTAATGAACAAAATTACTGGCATTGAATTAAATTATCGAATTGAACCTGCAACTAAGTATACTAACGAAATTTTAGGCCGTGATACTGGAATCGTAGTATTTGTTGACCGCTGGTATTTAAGCGAAAAGAAACCTGTTGCTTATTGTTTTTCAACTTTGCCTGGAGATAATATTGCCAAATTAGGGCTCGATTTAAATGATAACGAAGCTCTCAGTGACTTTTTAGAAAATAAAATATATGAACAAGCTAGTCATTCGGAAATTCAATTGGAATTTTCTAAAATGGGTAATGTTCATTCTGTTAGGTATAAGATTTCTGAGGCGGATGCGTTTTATCTTTTGCAGGAAAAAATTTATATTGATGGAGAATATCCTGTAATCCACAATAAGTTTTATATGCCTATTAATAATGCGATTCTTAATATTAATGCAACAGAAAAAAGATAAATAAAAAACTGACGCTATTTTTATAACTATATATAAATAATTAAAAAGTATTTCTGCAAAAGAAATACTTTTTTTGTTGCTTTTTTCTTTTGTAAGCGTTTTAATTTAGATGTACAGATAAATTATACATGTACAAAAAGAAAGGGATAACTTATGAATATTTGCGTTTTAGGAAGTCTAAATGTTGATTTAATGATTAGTACTGATAGACTTCCCGTCAAAGGTGAAACAGTCCATGGAAATGATGGAGACTACTTACTTGGTGGAAAAGGAGCAAATCAAGCAGTAGCGGCTTCTCGGATGGGTATTGAAACAAATATGATTGGATGTATTGGACAAGATACTTTTGGAGATAAAATTTTAAAATATTTATCAAAAGAAGAAAATCTTGAAACTAGCCATATTAAGCGTCTCAATACTTTTTCTGGAATTGCGACTGTTTTTAAATTGCCGAGTGATAATGCAATTGTTGTTGTACCAGGCGCTAATAATCTTTGTGATGAGACAGTTTTAACTGAAAATCAAAAGTTAATCACTAATAGTGATATTTTCCTAACCCAGTTAGAAATTCCACTAGAAATAGTATCTGCTGGTTTAAAGCTTGCGAAGAGTCATGGTGTAATTACGGTCTTAAATCCAGCTCCATATCAAGACTTACCAGAAGAGGTTTTAACAAATACCGATTATATTACGCCTAATGATACTGAATTTGCTGGCTTAGCTGGTAAAGAAATTCACTCTAAAGCCGAGCTATTTACAGCAATGCTTGAATGGCAAGCTAAACATAGCACGCGCTTAATTGTAACTCGTGGTGAAGATGGGGTTTCTTATGTTGAAAATGGTGAAGTTGTCACTGTTCCAGCAATTTTAACTCATGCTGTTGATACAACTGGAGCTGGTGATACTTTCAATGGGATCTTTTGCTATTGCTTAGCTAAAAAAATGCCACTTGAAGAAGCAATTAAAACAGCAAGATTAGGTGCATCCCTTGCAGTTAGAAAAGTTGGGGCTCAAACAGGTATGCCAACTTTAGCAGAAATAGAAAATTGGAGAGAAGAAGAATGAAAAAAGTAATCTTATCTATTGATACAGGTATTGATGATGCAATGGCACTTGCTTATGTTTTAGGTTCAAAAGAATTGGACTTAATTGGAATTGTCGGAACTTACGGTAATGTTTACACTAAGCAAGGTGTAAAAAATGACTTAGCATTACTAGAAATGTTAGGTAGAAAAGATATCCCTGTTTACCTTGGTAATGAACACGCAATTGACAAGGACGATTTTGAAGTTTCAGAAGTCAGTGCTGATATTCACGGCCAAAACGGCATTGGTGAAGTTGAAGTACCTGCAGCAACTCGTCAAGTTGAAACTGGTGATGGTGTTGATTTTATTATTGATAGCGTTAAGAAATACGGTAAGGATCTGACAGTGATTGCTACGGGACCAATGACTGACTTAGCTCGCACTTTAAAGAAATACCCAGCTTTTAAAGATGAAGTAGGTCAAGTGGTGATTATGGGTGGTGCTTTGGCATGTACAGGGAACGTTACGCCATATGCAGAAGCCAACATTCACCAAGACCCACTTGCAGCTAAAATTTTATTCGAAAGTGGTACTCCAGTTATTATGGTTGGCTTAGACGTTACTATGCGTACCCCAATCAGCTTGGAAGATACTCAAAAATGGCGTGATACCAAGACTGTTGCTGGTGAAAAGTATGCTGATATTGTGGACTACTACATTCATATTTATGATAAGTATTCTCCATATCTCCATGGTGGTAGTCTTCATGATCCTTCTGCAACATGTGCTGCAGTTCACCCAGAATGGTTCACAATGCTTCCACTTCATATGACTGTTGAAACAGAAGGTGAAACTGCTGGCAGAACCATTGGTGTTATGGAAAAATTACGTGAACCAAATCCAAATGTCAAAGTATGTATCAATATTGAAGCTGAAAAGGTTCGTCAAGATATTTGTAACACTATTCACGGTTTGTTCACTAAGTAATCAGGAGGTCCACAATGGATAAAGTAGAAAAAGCAGTTGATCCTAAGATTAAGAAATTACTTTTAAGTCTCTTTGTTCTTTTTATTATGACCAACTTGATGGTCCAAGCCTTTGTGACCGCCTCACCTTTAATTGCGAAAAGTTTTAAAATTACTGCTAGTTTATCTAGTATGCAGTCAACTATCACTACCTTAGCGATGGGAGTGGGTAGTGTTATCTTTGGAACATTGTCAGATTATATTCCAGCGCGTAAGTTGCTTTTATTTGGAGTAACTTTAATTAGTGTTGGTTCAATTATTGGCTTTGCTTTTCAAAGCTTCTACGTTTCAATTATTATTGCTAGAGCTTTGCAATCATTGGGGCAAGCAACTATTAGTTCATTAGTTATCGTTATTATTTCACGGTATATTTCAGGAAAGGCAAAAGTGCGTTACTTTGCTTACTACACAGGATGCTTCCAAGTAGCACAATCAGCTGGGGTTTTAATTGGTGGCTTAATTACAGCTTATGTTCCATGGCAAGTGCTTTTATTATTACCTTTAGTAGCAATCTTCTTCTTACCAATCATTTTGACTTGTGCGCCTAATGATAATGGTGGGACTAAGCAACATGTTGACTTTATGGGCTTATTAATGTTTGCCGTAACAATTATTCTATCAATTTTATTTGTAAATAGCTTAACGATGGGATATTTAGTTGGAATTTTGGTTTTATTGGCTATTTTCTTGGTTTACATTAGCAAGAATAATAAGGCTTTCATTACTCCACAATTTTTCAAGCAAAATAGAAGTTTCCCACGTGCCATTTTAATTACAGTTGGTATTTACTGTGGTCAGTTTGCTTATACTTTCTTAACTACTTTTATTGTTAGCTATGGTTATCATCAAAGTTTATCAAATGTCTCAGCAATTTTCTTACCTGCTTATATTGCTAGTGCTGTAGCTGGTATCCTTGGAGGAGATAAGTTTTTAAAGATTTTAGGCCAAGAAAAGACTATTATCTTAGGGATGATTATGATGACTGCTGGCTTTTTAGTTGCAGGTTTACTCATTAATCTAGGAAGTGTCGTTTTATCAATTGGAGCTGTTCTATACTTTGTTGGTAACACGATTATGTATTCACCACTACTTGATACTGTAACAGGCGTTATTCCTAAATCAGAAATTGGCCGAGGAGCAGGGATGTTTGATTTATCAATTAATATTTCCGGCTCATTAGGCGTTGCAATTAGTGGTAAGTTAATTAGTACTAAAGCTTTTGATGGCTTTAATTTCTTCCATGCTAATGTAGGACTAGTAACTTTCCAAAATATCTTCTTAGTCTTTGCACTTATTGCATTAATTACAATTGTTACTTATTTTGCATGTCAAAATAAATTTGAAGCTGCAATGAAGGCAAATGCATAAGATATACTATATTTGATAAATTAATAAAAGAAAGGTATTAAATAATGAACGACGAAAAATTTATGCAAGAAGCAATTGAATTATCAAAAAAAGCGGTAGAACATGGCAATGAACCATTTGGAGCAGTGCTTGTCAAAGATAATGAAGTTGTTTTTACAAATGAAAACCAAATTTTCACTGCAAATGATCCCACTTTTCATGCCGAAACAGGCTTGATTCGTCGCTTTTGTACCTCAACAGGAATTACTGATTTAAGTGAATATACTTTATATACATCTTGTGAACCATGTTTTATGTGTTCTGGTGCCATGGTTTGGTCAAAGTTAGGCCGAATGGTTTATGCGGCAAGCAATGATGATTTAGAAATGACTATGGGCAAGCACGGATCAAACTGCAGTAAGATTGTTTTTGAAAATTATAACAATGCGCCTACTGTTACTAGTGGCGTTTTACGTGAAGAAAGTGTTGCAGTGTTAAAAGCATATTTCGGCAAATAAAATTTTACTAACAAAGAAAAATGCACCATATGGTGCATTTTTTATATGTGAAAAAAACACCATATGGTGCTCTAGTCACTCGTGAATAAATTAGGGATGTATCTTCATATTATACTAGGGGAGAGTAATTATACTTTAAAAGCTTGATATAATATCTTTATAACGATTGGAGGAGTTAAAATGGATTTCATTAAAAAGCATGTTTTTTGGGTGGGAGAGTTGGTTATTTTATTAGCTTGTTTAATCTGGTACAGCGTAAGTGGGCATACTTTGCCAAGCACCTTACTGAATTCAGTTGCGATTACTGTGTTAGCAGGGTTAATCATCAAGTTAATTAATCGAAAGAAATAGGTGAAAATATGGATGCAAAAGAATACATTGAAAAACTAAATTTAACTCCACATCCTGAAGGTGGTTATTTTAAAGAAGTGTATCAAGCAAAAGGTGAGTATGAGTTGGCAGAAGGTAAAAGAAAATACTTTACTTCAATTTACTTTTTGCTAACACCTGAAACCAAGTCGCATTTACACCGGTTAAATCATGATGAGGTTTGGTATTACCATGATGGAGCTAGTTTAAAAATTCATTGCTTATATCCTGATGGTCATTATCAGTTGGTTAAGTTGGGCAAAGATTTGGCTAATGGTGAGCAATTATCGTTTGATGTGCCTGCCGGTGTTATTTTTGGTTCAGAGTTAGCTGCAGGTGAATTCGCTCTGGTTAGTTGTATGGTGGCACCAGGATTTGATTATCAAGACTTTGAATTATTTAGCCAAGCTGAATTAATTAAGCTCTATCCAGAACAAAAGCAGATGATTATAGATATGGCATATAAAAAATAAGAGGTTAGGATTTTTCCTAACCTCTTATTCTTTAGTTGTAGCTGTCTTTATTTTCTTTTTATAATCTGCAATAACTAAATTTAAGTTCTTTCTACCACGGATTGCACCTGTTGCCAATATTAGCATTGCAAGCAGACCGATGACCATTATAAATATTCCCAATAATAAAACAGGTAAGTTTTTACCCCAAAAGTAGTAAGTCATAACCATTCCAATAGCTGATACTAAAATAGCTAGTTCAAAATAATAGCTTAAATTACGAAGCATATGTTTTTGATAAGCTATTTCAGTTTCATAGCCTTTTTTTAATTGTTCACGTGACATAGTATCCTCCCAATATTAAAGAAGAAAAAAGCTGATACTTTTATAACAAAAGAACGTCAACATAGAAGCTGACGCCTTTTGGATGTTTTTTATGAAGTTTGATGTAGTTTATATTTATAAGTAAAAATATAATTAGTATTTAAGGCCTGGGTTGAAGAATCCTACAAGTACACCAACGAATGCGATAACAACTAAAATTAGCATTGTGTTAATTGCAGAAATTTTCTTCTTAGACATTAACCACCAGCATAATAAGATGAATAATACAGTTAATAATCCAGGATAAATGCTATCAAATTGTTTTTGTAAGCTTAAAAAAGTTTTGCCGGAAGCGTTTTTCAATTCAAAAGCAGTTGAAATGTTTACCCAAGTTGCGGCAACACCACCAACAACCATTGCACCAACAACGCCGATTGCTTTTCTGATTGCACTACCTTGTGCACCAACTAAAAATTCAACGGCTTTATCGCCCATTTCATAACCTCTGAAGAAGAGGTAACGCATACCAAAGTATGCAATTAAGTTCCAAACAATGATGTAGAAGATTGCACCAACTGGTGAACCACCAGTTGACATACCAAGTGCAATACCTAAGAGAATTGGAATTAAAGTACCAACAATCAAGGAGTCACCAATTCCAGCGATAGGTCCCATTAAACCAGCACGCATACCATTGATGGTTTCACCGTCAACAGCATCACCGTTAGCTTTAGCTTCTTCTAGTCCGGCAGTAATACCAACTATAATTGAACCAAGTTGTGGTTCGGTATTGAAGAATGCTGTGTAGGTTTTCATAGCTTCTTTTTGGTCATCTTTTTTGTCATATAATTCTTCGATAATTGGAAGCATGGAAGTTAAATAACCAAAGGTCTGCATGTGTTCTTGTGAGAAACATGTTAAGTGACCGTAGTACCAATGGTGGAAGGCTTTATTTAAAGTCTTTTTGCTAATTTTCTTTCTATCTGTCATTTTAAATATCCTCCTCATCGTCATCGGCACTTGTATCTGAAGTGGTTGGTGCTACTACTTTAGAAGCACGAGCCATTTCGAGTTGATAAGTAAGAAGTGCGAAAATTAATGAAACGATAGCAACTGAAACTAAGTTTAATTTAAGTGAAGCAGCTAAAGTAAAACCAACTAAGAATGGAATAAAGTCTACTGGAGTGTTAACAATTTGACGAAGTAAGATTGCAATCCCAACACATGGAAGCATAGCTCCAACAGTGAATAAGGTCTTCATTGGAATACCATCCATTGGTAATGCGTTACGTAATGCTGTAACGGCTGTTGCTCCAAGCTTAGTCATAATTAAAGTAGGAATGAATGAAAAGCAAATGTGTGAAATCCAAGGATAAGCCCAGTCAACTAAATAAAGTTTGTGGAATTTTCCTTTTTCAACGTCTTTCCACCCCATATGTTGCCACACTAAGTTCATAGTAGCTGTTCCGTAGAATAAAACAGTACCAACAGTACCAACCAACGTACCCATAGACTTAGCAAGGTTTGCGGCATCAGCGCCAGTAGCGCTTAAGCCTTGTGAGTGGATAGCAACCATTGCTAAAGGGATACCAATATAAGAAACAGCCCGAACATCGGCACTTACAGTACCACCTGGAGTAACTAAAGCAATGTAAACAAGTTGCATTGCAACACCACAGGCAATCCCGAGCTTAATGTCTCCTAAAACAATCCCACAGACAAGTCCACCAACTAATGGACGACCTAATGTGTAGTTACCAATTGAAGTACCACCCATCCCAGGCATTGATGATAAACTAGCAAAAATACCTAAGATGATGGCTTGAAGCCAACTAATAGTCATAATTCTTCTCCTCGTATAATCTAATGATTAAAAACCAAACTTGTTCTTATATTTGTCCCAAGTTCCAATTTCTACATCAGGCAATAATTGGAACTTAACTGTGTAGCCAGCCTTGCTGATAGCTTCAAAAGCTTCGCCTTCTTCAGGAGTAAAGCTTTGATTATTGCCAAGTTTAATTGCGCCTGGACGATCATTACCGGGACCGACAACAATTGTTTTGACATCATCAGGAACAAAGCCCATATCTACTAAAATCTTTTTCATATCAAGTGGATTTTTAGTAATTAAGAAATATCTACGGCTAGAAGCAAGTACTTTTTCTTGAACATCTTTAAAGTGATCAAGTGTCCAAACAAAGCCTTTCTTTCCTTGACTTTCAGCTGCTGAGATATATGCTTGCTTTAAAACGGGATTAGTACTTGCAGCGTCATTAATTGCAATAATACCGTCACAAGGCATTTCTTTAGCCCAACGAGTAACTGTTTGACCATGAATCATACGGTCATCAATTCTTACAAATGATACTGACATAAAAATTCCTCCTTATATTTCATCATCATCATCTTCAGGTGCAGCCACCTTGAATTCTTCAAGAGCATTACCTGCTTCGCTTAAAATGGTTGAACTTAAAGTTGTTTTGTCCATAGCATCCATTGAAACTAAAGCAGTTAGAGCCATTGTTAAGTTTGTCCCACCAAAGATTTGTGAATTTGCCAAGAAGCCGCGTTCTGATAAAACACTAGTAAAAGTAGTTAAAGGACTACCACCGACGATATCAGCTAAAACAACAAATTGGTCATCATTTGAAAAATCGTGTCCATCAAAGAAGTGATTAACCTTTTCTTTGAAAGTATCTGCGCTAGTCCCTGGTTCGAGTCCTAAAGCAAATACACGGTTGATTTGATCTCCAGCAAACATTGCTAGTGAAGTTTTTAATCCGTCGGCGAAACCGCCATGGCTAACAAGTACTAAGTATTTCATAAACTTGCTCCTTTCATAATTTACAAGTTTACTATAATCTACTGTAAGCGATTACATAAGTGAAAAATGTCATAAAAAGTAGTAAAAAGTATATGACAAATGTCACTAAGTAATGCGCTTACATTTATAATACTTTTAGTTTTAAGAATACTCTGGTTACAATTAAACTAGGAAATATATGGAAGGAAATTGAATTATGCGGATTATTTTTAGCGATATTGATGGTACCTTAATAAATGATAAATTAGAAATTTTGCCAAGAACTAAGGAAAGTATTTTAAAAGAAGTAAAAAAAGGAAATCTTTTTGTTCCTGTATCCGCAAGAAGTCCTTTGGCAATGCAAACTGTCATTAAGCAGCTAGGAATTAAGTGCCCACTTTCTGCTTTTAATGGTGCCTTAATTCTTAATGAAGAAGGAGTACAAATTTATAGCAAGCCTCTTCCTTTAGCCGAAGCTAGAGAAATTGTTAAAGAGTTAAATGATTTAACAAGTATAACTTGGAATATTTATTCTGGTTTAAGTTGGTTAACTCAAAAGCCTAAGACTCAAGCATTATTAGCTGAAGAAAAAATTGTAAAATTGCGAGCTAAAGCCATTGATATATCAGAAATTGAAAATTTAAAATGCATACATAAAGTTTTGGTAATGGGACCTAAAAATATCTTGGATGAATTACTGAAAACCTATTCTCAGCGCTACAATAACTTATATTTAGTTAAATCTAAGGATACTTTATTAGAAATAGTTGCTTCTGGAGTAGAGAAAGCTGATTCCATTAAACGAGTGTCTGACTACTATCATGTTGAAATTAGTAATACACTAGCTTTTGGAGATAACTACAATGATGAAGGAATGTTAAAAACCGTTGGAAAAGGTTACTTAATGGGAAATGCACCAGAAGAATTAAAGAAGCATTATCCGTATATAACGGCTGATCATAATCATGATGGAATCGCTGAGGTCTTAGAGAATCTTGAAAATTAGTAAGAAAACAAAACTATTTTTATTAAGTAAATTAGCGCTAGCTTTGTTAATTGTTCTTTGTTTTTATTTTGCAGTTCTTACTCAAAGCCAAAAAAAACAAAAGATAATTGGCGTAAGTTATATGACAATGAATAATAGCTTTTATCAAGTTTTAAATGAAGAAGTTGAAAAACGGGTTGATGCACGAGCTGATAAGTTGATAATTCGTGATCCAGCATTAGATGCTCAAAAACAAGTTAATCAGATAAATGATTTTATTAAAAAAGGAGTTTCAGCTATTATTATCAACCCTGTTGATGGAAATAATAATAAATTAATAGCGATTTTGAATAAAGCACATAAAAAAAGAATAAAAATTGTAGTAGTTGATAGTCAAATGGCAGATAAGGCTCATGTTGATGCAACACTACTTTCTGATAATTATCAAGCTGGTGTTTTGTGTGCGAAAGCCTTGATGAAGAAGAAAAAGAGAGCCAATATTTTACTACTGGAACACTATAGTGCTATGAGTGCCAATGATCGAATTAGGGGATTTACAGATACTTTATTTAATAAAAACTATCATGTGGTAGGTAAATTAAACACTTTAGGACAATCAGAATATGCTTATCCAGCTGTTTTAAAGAGATTAAAAACGCAAGCTGACTTCGATACAATTATGGCTTTAAATGATCAAGCTGCTGTGGGGGCAATTGCAGCATTAGATAGTCAAAAAGTAAAGCAAGTAGGAGTTTATAGTGTTGATGGGTCTGCCAACATGAAACAATTACTTTTGAATAATCAAAATGCAACAGCAACAGCTGCTCAGTCACCTAAAGAGATGGGGAAGCTAGCTTTTAAGTTAACTTATGACTTATTAGCAGGCAAAAGTGTTAAGTCCAAAATTAAGTTACCAGTGCATCTGATTACCAAGGATAATATTAAAAATTATAATGTTACAGGATGGCAATAATGAAGGGTAGTTTTAAGAAACTTATTGCTTTTAGACGAGTACTAGTTTGGCTGAATTTAATAGCAGTATTGTTTAATAGTTCAGTCTTTTATTTAGCTAGTGTTTATATTGTACAAAGCAATATGTCATTTGAATTCCTAAATAAGATTAACTTTTTACCAGGTGCTCCTTTGACTATTTTTTGGTCTAGTACTTTGAGTTATCTTTTGTTAGCAATAGTAATGAGCTATCGCCATTATTTTAAAAAAGATGAAGAACATAATAGTCGTTTACTGTTAATTGAATTCTTTTTGACTATTTTGGTTTTCTGGAATTTAAGATTCACTTATAACGGTGTGATATTACTTTATTTTGTGGATTTATTTATTTCTTTGCGAAATAAAGAACCAAGTAGACAGCTTAATTTATGGTTAGGGATGGCTTTGTTTATTTTGGTTATTTTTTCTTTGACAGATACAGTTTTAATTGAAAATATTTCTAATATACCTCAATTGGATACTTATATTGAGTTTTTACCACTATCTACAAAGACGGCAGTAATTTTAATAAGTAATGTTTTAAATGTTGTCAATCTGATTATCTTTATGGGTATCTTGGTACTGTACGCAATTTATCTTCATAATCGTGAATACGAGGTAAAAGAAAAATTAGCTAAGGCAGCGCAAACAAATTTAGAACTGCAAAATTATGCGGCTTTATCTAGTCATATTGCTGAAGATCGTGAAAGAAAAAGAATTGCACGTGATTTGCATGATTCAGTGGGGCATGCATTAACAGGTGTTATTGCTGGTGTAGATGCAGCTAAAGTTTTAATTGATTTAAACCCTGAAAAGGCTAAAGAGCAACTGACTAAGGTTTCTCAAGTGGTAAAGCAGGGACTCGAAGGGATTCGAGCAGCATTAAATAAGTTGAGACCAGGGGCTTTAGAGAATTATACTTTGCAAGCAGCACTAAAAAAGATGTTAAGTGAGTATTCAGAATTATCACAAATGAAGTTTGATTTTCAATATGACTGGGGAAGTGCAGAATTTGAAAAAACAACGGAAGATGTGATTTTCAGAATTGTTGAAGAAAGTGTAACTAATGCGTTAAGACATGGTCATGCTAGTCAAGTAAGTATTCATTTTTTAGTAAATAAAAATTATCAGATCTTAATAAAGGATAATGGCTCAGGTTGCAGTAAAATAAAGCCAGGATTTGGTTTAACACAGATGAAAGAACGTGTGGCAATTATTGGTGGACACATTGAATTTAAGAGTGGGGATGGATTCGAAGTAAAGGTAGATATTCCCAAGGAAGGAGTAAACCATGATTAAAGTTTTAATTGCAGATGATCAAGAGTTAATCAGAAGTTCTATTCAAATTATCTTGGAAGCTAATCCTAAATTTAAGGTAACGGCAACAGTGGCAGATGGCGAAGAAGTTTTGGACGCAATAAAAAAAGAACGTCCAGATGTTATCTTGATGGATGTGAGAATGCCAAAAATGGACGGGACCGTATGCACTAAATATGTAAAAAGTAAGTATCCAGAAATTAAAGTAATAATTTTGACTACTTTTGATGATGATGATTTTATTTTTAGTGCTTTAAAATATGGTGCTTCAGGTTACTTATTAAAAGGAGTTTCCAATGATCAACTTTATCAAGCAATTGAAACAGTTTATCAGGGAGGTGCAATGATTAATCCTAATATTGCTGAAAAAGTATTCAAATTGTTTTCTAAAATGGCCCAATCTAATTATGCAATTCAAGTTGATCAAACAGAAAGTAAGCATTTTTCTAAAAATGAGTGGCGTGTAATTCAACAAGTGGGATTAGGATTATCAAATAAAGAAATTTCTGCAAAATTATATTTATCAGAAGGGACAGTTCGTAACTATATTTCCTCAATTTTAAGTCAATTAGATTTGCGTGATCGTACACAGTTAGCAATTTGGGCCGTTCAAACTGGTGTAACTTCTCGAGATTTTGGAGAATAAAATGGGAAAAAATAAAGCCAAGTTAATAATAGTTACTATTTTTTTATTGTTGTTAATGGGAAGTGTAACTTATTTTGCTAAAATTTCGAGTGAACCTAAGACATTAACAATCGGTGTATATACTGGTAGTTATTGGGATGTACCACAAGGGGATTCATACCACATGATTGATTATGTGATTAAAAAGTTCAAAAAAAGATATCCAAATGTTCGAGTAATCTATGAATCAGGAATAACTAAGACCAACTATCGCTCATGGCTAGCTGCTAGCTTAGTTAAAGGTACAGAACCAGATATTTTTATTGTACCAACAAATACTTTTAATATTTTGGCAAGTGATGGGGCCTTGCTAGGTTTAAATGGATATATTAGACATGATAAATTTAAGACGAGTGATTTTTATCAAGCTGCATTAGAAAGTGGCCAATATTACAATCAGCAACTAGCGCTTCCTTTTGAAGTAAATCCAAGTTTAATGGTGGTAAATACTAGTTTACTGGCTAAAGCTAAACTGAAAATTCCTAATTTTAACTGGCAACCAACACAGTTTGAGCTATTGAATAAAAAACTTCGTCAAAAAGATTATTATGGTGTTACAGAAAATTTTAATTGGCAAGCAGCTGTAAATAGCTATCAAGGACAATTATTTACTAGTGATGGTACTAAATCGCAATTAACTTCGAATAAAGTAATGCAAGGGCTTAATTTGATAACTGAGATTGTGCAATTAAATAATAATGTAAACGTAACTAGTGCAATGTTTGATCAGGGAAAAGTTGCCTTTTCACCGATGACTTTGGCGCAATATCGAACATATACATCTTATCCTTATCATGTAACTAGAAATTCTAACTTTGATTGGGATGTAATAAAAATGCCAAGCATGAATAAAAAAAGTGGAACTAAGCTAGCTAATGTTTCATTTGGAATTTCTTCTCATAGTCGTAACGCTACACTTGCTTGGCAGTTTATGAAATTACTAGTATCTAAAGATGTTCAAACTGAATTAATTAAGTATTCTCAAGGGGTTAGTCCTTTAAAAAAGATTGCTCAAAGTACGACAATGAAGAGAATGCTAGTAAGCGAGGGGAGCAACTTAACAACTCAAAAGTTGAATGCAATTTTAAATTCTGGCAATGTTGAACCCAAATTTAAAAAATATTATAGTGTGATGGACGATGCAGATTATCAAGTAGAAAATGGCTTGCAAAGTGGAAAGCTAGAAACAGAAGTTTTTGAAATGCAAAATCATTTAAATGAAGAATTAAAGTAAAGAAATAAGGCTAGGTAAATCCTAGCCTTTTGTAATATTATTTTTGTTAAAAATGAAGTACGCTGCTATCAAATGATTTCGTATCAGGGATGCCAGTGTAAAGCATCATTTGTGACAATTGCTCATTAAGTAGCTTGATTTTTGCTTCAGTTGCTTCTTGGCCTGATTTTAGTAATTCAGATAAAATTGCGCGCCCTACTAAAACCCCGTCAGCTCCCATAGCCATAGCCTTGTAGACATCATAACCAGTCATTAATGAACCATCAACAAAAATGGTCATATCGCTGTCAGCAAGAGCTTCCTTAATAGCGGGTAGCATTTTTAGTGGGGGAACGCCAAATGGTAAACGACCATGGTGGTGAGAAACAACTATTGCACTAGCACCAGCATCTTTAGCTTTGAGTGCATCTTGGACAGATAAAACGCCCTTAGCTACAAACGGAAGGTTTGTTGTATGAGCATATCTTCTTAAATCAGAGAAACTAATTGGTCCCAAATTAATTCCATCAACAACATCATACTTGCCATCTTCACCGGGAACGTGATCAATATCCATACCAACAGCAACGGCTCCTAAATCTTGGGCAAAGCGCAATTCATTGATTATGTCTTCATGTTCTGCAAAGGGTTTAACAATTCTGACAGTATCGCCACTATTTTTGACAATTTCAGCATAATCATGATTACTTTCCATGCCAATCCAATTTAAGAGATTTTGGTTCTTGGCAGCTTGAACCTTTTCTTGCATAGGTTTACGTCTTTTGTCGGGTAATACCTTATTTAAGTGAGAGACTGCTGCTAAGTTAATTGGTGAAGCATATTTTTTGCCAAAAAATTCAGTTGTTAAATCAGGCTTAACTGCATCAATAATGCGCATTTCAGCTAAAATATTATCTAAATAATTGCGATTATGGACATTAGCATCATCAGCGCGCCCACTAGTAACGGGAATCATACCCTTGGGACCAGGCCAAACTTGGGGACTTTCTGGCTCTAATTTTTCAGTAAAAGATGAACCAGAACTAGCATCTACTTTATTTTGCTTGTGAGTCATAATGTATCCTTTCTGTTTAAATAGTTACTTTCATTATAGTTAATTGAAATCTAAGAATACAAATAACTAGTTTAAGCTTCTGAATCAGCAAGAGAGATATTAGCTTTTAAGGCTTTGTTTTTCAAATAAGCTGTGATAATTAAAAAGATAATTAAAACGTTAAAGCATAGTAGAACAGAAATAGCGATGTAGACATTGCTGATGGCAGTAATACTTGAGAGTAGCATTGTCATAAATGGGTCGCTAGCCAATAGTAAGGTATTTAATAAGCTAGCAGTAGAGCCTAAAATGCTTGGTTCTACGGAAGAAATGAGCCACTGATTCATTTTTAAAGAAATTGTCGCTACAAAGAAAGTTAGCAAGGCAAAAGTTCCTAAAATAACAAATAAATTGTTGATGAACAAACTTAAACTAGCAAATAGTGCCAAAATACTTGCCAAAATTGCTAGTAGAAAGACAGAAGTCTTTTTAAAAATCGTCGGACCAAATAAACTACCTAAAATCATGCCAGAGCCAACAATTGTTTCACTAATTGCCAAAGTAAAGCTGTAATTACCAATAAGCATTGTTTGCTTGTGAGTTGCTAAGATAATTGTAAATAGAGGAATTAGTACCGCTAAGACAGCGTTAAGCAAAACTAAGATAGAAATCATAGTTAAAAGATTGTTTTGCTTTTTTACTTGCTTGAAAGATGTTTTTAGTGTTTGGAAAAAGTTTAATTTATTTGATTTAGGAAGCGGCAATTTTTGTGTGTTTACTCGCTTACCAACTAAAGCAAATAAGATACCAGCGATTAAAAAAGTAGCTGCGTTGATAAATGCTAATGAAGAATATGACATAAATAGTAACATGCTAGCACCAGCGAAGCGAGCAAGCATTGAGATTGTTTGCGACATACCATTGGCAAAACCACTACCTTCGGCATAGTTTTCTTTACCTAAGATAGCAACAATTAAAGGCGTAACTAAACCACTTGAGTAAGTACCAAAGGTATCTGAAATAAAGTTCGCTAAGGCAATACACATTACCAAATTCCAATCACTCATTTTGGTCGTTAACAATAAGCCGACGATTGTATAAAGAATACATCTAACTAAGGCAAGGTTAAAAATGCTCTTAAATTTATCCCTAGTTTTGTCGGCGAGGTAACCACCGAAAAGTGTGAAAAACTTTGGAATAGCTTCACTAATTGCGATTAAGGAAATTGCTAAAGAATAATTTTTTAAATTGCTGGCATAGGTCATGAAGGCTAGGTAGAATAAAACATCACCAGCGCTTGAAAGAAAACTACCAGTTGCAAAAAGCCGGAAATTCGAGTTTTTAAAGAAGACTTTCATTTTGTATAACCTTTCTATAGTGGATATTTATGAAATATTTTATAGAAAAGTTTGAGGTGGAAAGGAAAAATGGCGAATATGACATTTTGAAATTAAATATGACATTTATGTAAATGATTTCTAATTCAGTTGGATAATGACAATAACAAATTTAAAGAAAGAGGTAAATACAATGCGTATTATTTTTGGTGATGAAGTTTGGAAGCATTAATTGAATAAAATAAATTTAGGAGGTGAAAGAATATGCATATTAAAATTAAAGTTAGTGTTGAAGTTGAATTCGGCCATTAAAAAATCAGAAAAGTCATAGCTAAGCTATGACTTTTTTTGTACATATAACTTGCAAACATACTAAATTCCAATTATCATTACTCCTAAAAATGGGGGAATGATGATGAAAATTGGAGAGTTGTTACAAAAGTTTCGCCTCGAACAAGGCAAAACACGTAAAGAATTTGCTTCTGATGTAATTAACCCATCTTACTACTGTAAGATTGAAAAAGGCTCTCATCGGGTATCAGCTGAAGATTTGATTGAACTGCTAAAAAGAAACAATATCCGATTAAGTGATTTTTTTGGAATGTTTGATTCTCAAGATTTGGCCAAGCAGCTTAATCTTTTTCATGAAATGATAGTGGCTGCTCATTATAATGGCGATAAAGATTCACTTAAAAAAATCCCTAACTTGATAGAAAGAAGTCTTTTACCTGAAGAAGTAAAAAAAGAGCAGATACTAATTGCTCGTGGATATCTTGAAATTGATAAAAGTTCAACTGAACCAGTAAATTGGAAACTACGGGAACAACTCAGAGAAAAAGTTTTCAATTTTCCGAATTGGAATGAAGAAAAATTAACGCTTTTTTGTAACTTAATGCCTTTGTACGATTGTTTTAGTGTTAATTTGATTGTTCAGGATATTTTAAAAGAATATAAACCACCATTTTCTAAAGAGCTTAAGAGAATCCTTTTAGGAATTATTTGTAATAATCTGTTCTTAAAACTTAAGATTGGAGAATATGAAGGAATAGATATGTTGGTAACAATAGCTGATGCAATTCCAAGTTCTCCCGATTTAGTCTTTTATAAAAATAATATTATTTTCTATAAAAATATGGCTCTATATAAAAGTTCGAATGCTACAAAGTATTTAAAAAATTGCCAAAAAGCAATCGAAATTTGTGCGTGGCTAGGAATGGAAACCTACGCACAGCATATGTCAGAATTTCTCGAAGGATAAAAAATAGCTATCCCTAATTTGCAGGGATAGCTATTTCTATATCATCTTTTACTAAATGTCTTCTTTTCTAAAGTTACGTAAGAACTTTTGCGTTTTTTCTGCTTGAGGATGATCAAAAATATCTTCAGGACTACCTTGTTCAGTAATCACACCATCACTCATAAAGATAACCTTATCAGAAACGTGTTTAGCAAAGGCCATTTCGTGAGTAACAATAATCATTGTTAAACCAGTTGTTGCTAGCTTTTGCATAACATCAAGAACTTCCCCAACCATTTCGGGGTCAAGGGCACTGGTTGGTTCATCAAAGAGTAAAACATCGGGATTCATAGATATTGCCCGGGCAATTGCTACTCTTTGTTGTTGCCCACCAGATAATTGCTTAGGCTTAGCATCAACGAATGGATCCATACCAACTTTCTTCAAGTTTTCTAAAGCAATTTTTTTGGCTTCTTCTTTTGAACGCTTTAAGACTAATTCTTGTCCAATCATACAGTTTTGCAAAACGTTTTTGTTTTCGAATAAGTCAAATTGTTGGAATACCATTCCTACTTTAGAACGGTAATCATTGCGATTGAAGCCAGGCTTGGTAATGTCACTACCATTGAAGTTAATTTCACCATCAGTTGGTTCTTCAAGTAAGTTGATACATCTAAGCATGGTTGACTTACCGCCACCAGAAGGACCGATGATTGAAACAATTTCACCTTTTTTTACATCAAAGGTAATATCACGCAAAACTTGGTGATCACCATAACTTTTTTGTAAGTGATTAACGCTGATGATATTTTCACTCATTACTTGTTTCCTCCTTGTTCTTCAGGGGTACCAACTTGAACTTGGTTGGCCATTAGATTGTAATTTTTAGGACCTTGTAGTTTCTTTTCAATTAAGTTGAAAATTCTAGTAATTGAGAAAGTAAGCATTAAGTAAATTGCTGAAATCATCAAGTAAGTTTGGAAGAATTCGAAACTTTGACTGGCAATTGTTGAACCAACAAAGAATAATTCTGAAACAGAAATAATACTTAATACTGACGTATCCTTAATGTTTACGATAAATTCATTAGTGATTGATGGTAAACAGTTTTTAATTGCTTGTGGCAAGATAATATTCCACATTCTTTGATTATGACTCATACCAAGGGCGCTTGCAGCTTCAAATTGTCCCTTAGGAGTTGCCATGATACCACCACGGATAACTTCGGCAAGGTAGGCACCAGTATTAATAGAAACAATTATTAAAGCAGCAACTGTTCTATTTAAGTTAAGGTGCCAGAATTGAGCGATTCCGTAGTAAATAACAGCTGCTTGAACCATCATAGGAGTTCCACGGAAGACTTCAACATAAACAGAGAGTAAGAAGTTAACAACTTTTAATAACCAGCGGTTGAGTAGGGAAGTTGGAGTAGGAATAGTTCTAATAACTCCGACAACTAAACCGATAAAGAAACCTGCAATAGTACCAACTAAGGCAAGCAAAAGTGTCATTCCAACACCGGCAAGAATCATTGAACCATAGGTGTTCCAAGTAGAAACAAACCAGTTGGTCTTCTTATCATTATCGGTAGTAGGTTGCTCTTTAACGGCGGTAGCCATTAATTGATCCCGCTTTTTATTAGAAATAGTAGCTAAAGCAGCATTAACTTGTGCTAAAAGCTTATCGTTTCCTTTTTTAACACCGATAGATGTTTCGCTATCACTAGCAGAAACATGGAAACCTTTCATCTTGCTAATGTTAATTGAAGTTGAGTCTGGGTAGACACTCTTGAAACTTTGAGCTTCAATATCTTCAGCAACATAACCATCAATTGTGCCAGAAATCAAGCTTTGACGCATTGCTGCAAAGTCTTTCATTGCATTTTCACGAATGGCACCTTTTAATTGCTTAATTAAATCGTAGTGTAAAGTACCTTGTTGAGCAGTTAATTTAGCGCCTTTGAAGTCATCTAAACTAGTAGCGTTAGCGTACTTGCTAGTCTTTTTAGTGATGACAACAAAAGTTGATTTTCTGTAAGGCTCTGAGAAGTTAATCGCCTTTCTTCTTTCGGCTGTTGGACTCATACCAGCGATAATTAAGTCAATCTTGCCACTGGTTAATGCAGGTAAAAGACCATCCCATTCGGTTTTTACGGCAACAACTTTTTTACCTAACTTTTTACCAATTAGCTTAGCGATTTGAACATCATACCCATTTGCGTAAGTTTTAGAGCCTTCAATCGGAATAGCTCCATTTGCGCTGGTAGTTTGGGTCCAGTTATATGGGGGATAGTTAGCTTCCATCCCAATTCTCAAAACACCATTATCTTTAGCAGCTTGGACTTCTTGAGTGTTATTTCCAAAAAATCCAATTGATGCCATTAAAAATGCTAGAATTACTAGCCAAGTATTTTTTGACTTCACTTGATAAAACCTCCAAATAATTAATCAACTAAAGCCAATACAATAAAGAGCAATAAAAAATCCTATTGCTTATTCAAAAACAATAGGGGTGAAATCATCAGTAATAGTTACCAAATCATATAGCGCTCCCTGGGGACTACCAGGACAGTCTACAAGATATTCTCTTATAGCCCAACAGATAGATAGCACGTCTATCTATCCATTTCGGCGACAATCCTTATGATTCCTTCAAAGTCTACGTGAACTCCAGAATTTTTGTGATTTGCCGCAACCTCTATTGCATTGGATTATTTATTTAACTGTGCTTAAGCTTATATTAAATTTTATTTTTTGTCAACTCCCAACCATTATTTTTTTCTAATTTTGTTTTCTTCATATCAGAAACGTAGGGATTGCCAGCGACATAAAAGCGTAATGGACGTTTTGACCAATCATCATCTTGCCGGACACCGATTCGTGGTGCAGCAATGACGTTTTTTATAGGTCTTCTACTTGTCAGGTCAACAGAAAATGGTGTCTGATTAATTGGGTGTAAATCCCATTTTCGACTTGTAACGCCGAATGCTTGCATCATTTTTGCGGGTCCATTAGTGATTAAAGGACCTGTTTTACCGGCACGATTTTTAATCATGGTTTCAATTCCAAGTGTAGGTTCTATAGCTCTAACTAAGACACCTTCAGGATTGTCTCGTTCTTGGGTAGCAATATCGAAGAAGAAATATTGTCTTTGGGCATAGATATATAAGTATCCTCCGGGACAATATAGGCCCTCATTAGCTTGGCTTCTTCGTCCGTTATATGAGTGGGCGGCATAATCTTTAGGACCAAGGTAGGCTTCTGTTTCGACGATTAATCCGCCTAAAATTTCGCCATTATTTTCATATGTTAATGTTCTTCCTAACAAATCTTGGGCAATTTCAGTTGTAGGACGATTTTGAAAAAAGTTTTGATAATTCATAAATACCTGCTATAACAAATAATAAATACAATTTTTGGAAAGAAGTTATTTTAATGTCTGAAATAAAATTGGTTCGAATTTATAGTCATGAACAAGAAAAGGGCTTCCGAGTTTTAGTAGATCGCTTGTGGCCTAGAGGCATTAGCAAAGTCAAAGCTGATTTAGATCTTTGGGCTAAGGAAATGGGTCCAAGCAATGAGTTACGTAAGTGGTTTAATCACGATCCCCAAAAATTTCCGGAATTTAAAACAAAATATCTTGCTGAAATTAAAGCAAATTCAGAAACAAAGTCTTTTGTAGAATTAGTTTCTGAAAAGTTAAAAAAAGGTGATGTTATATTTTTATACGGTGCTAAAGATCCTCTCCATAATCAGGCGGTAATTTTGAAAGAGTATTTTACAAGTCTTTTAAAATAGTTAAGGCATCACCGGTTATTTGTCTGATGCTTGGAGCATCTATTTTAGTTTTATTAATTGCCCAAACTGGAGTATCTTTTTGTCGATAAGCTAATAAACCAGCAAAAGGATATACTACAAAGCTAGTTCCAATAATGATGATTAAGTCGGCTTTTTGGATATTTGAAATAGATTTTGTTAGCTTTTGCTCATCAATCCCTTCTCCATATAAAACGATATTCGGTCTAATAATACCACCACAATAATGTTTATAGGATTTTTGATAAGTTTTGAAATCAAGAGTTTGCGAACACTTAGTACAATATATATCATATAAATTTCCATGAAATTCTATCACATGTTTATTGCCGGCTTTAGTATCTAAGCAATCAATATTTTGAGTAATTAGAGTTCCCTTTTTATTGCAAATATCGGCGATTTTTTTATGAATAAAGTTAGGCTGGGCCTTTGGAAAATACATATTATTCATAACAAATTGATAAAATAAGTTAGGTCGATGATAGAGTGTGTCCTCACTTAAAATGATTTCAGGTGGGATAGTGCTTCCATTATAAATACCTGATTTAGATCGGTAATCAGGAATATTTGAATGGGTAGAAACACCTGCACCAGTCAAAAAAACAATATGTTGAGCTTTGCTTAAATCGTTTTTTAAGTCTTGCATATTTTCTTGCATTTTTGTACCTTCTTAAAGTAAACATCTAACTAAATTATAATGCATTAGTTTGTTATAATATAATTTAAAGGAACGGAAGGTGATTTTATGACTAGCTTATTTTATGTTCTCTTTGACTTATTGATTATTGGCTATATTATTTACAGCTGGTATTGGCAAGCAGTTGTTGATTACCCGGGCCGCTACCGTGTTTCTTCAATTATTTGGGCAGTTGTTTTTGTCTATGTGTCCATTTCTTGGAACTTTATTGATATTACTCAAGCAGGCGCACCAGTTTTATTAGCAGTCTTTTTGGTAATGTCGATAATGGATGGAGTAAGTGGTTTAGGTGAAAAACGAATTGTCATTAGTGGCTATGTTAGAAGAACTATTAAATATTCAGATTTGGATCAAATTACATTAATTAATGCCCCACTAACTAGTAATAAGAGCTACGTTGTAATGGAGCTGCAAAGTAAGGGTCACGTCTATTACATTCGTTTTGCTAAGGGAATGGAAGATGTGATAGCAACATTGAAAAAACATCTAGGTAATGATGTTGGAATAAAAATTGAAAGTTTGTAATAATTAGATACCATACATTTTTAAATGATTGATAATACACAATTCTTGTGCTTTGCAAGGGTTGTGTATTTTTATAAAAAAGCTACTTGTTGGATAATTCCAAATACCAAAAGAAAAGAGATACCTATACAGTACCTCTTTTCTTCTGTTAAAATATTTTTCGGGTTTACATTTCCACTCCAAGAGCCCCGGAGAAAGGAGGGTTCGTTTTTGCTTCTGATTTTGGAATTTGTAATTGCCCCTATCGTAGTTGGAATTACGTTGCAATATTCTTCTCACTTGCTCGATGAGTTCTTTGAGTTGCGTAAAACCTAGAAAAATAAAAAACATGAGCATTGAGTGAACAATTAAAAATCAAAAGACAGCTGCTGCAACAGCTGTCTTTTTTGCTTCTGATTTGATAATTAAATTATACAGCAACTACCATTTTTTTGAAAGTAAATAAAAAGCACCACGTAAGTGATGCTTTTTATTTTGGCCTTTCCCACGACCAAGAAGCGATATTGCTTATGTATCGTCACTTCAACAATGTTGGAGTACATACGGGGTGTTCTTTCCATGTTTACACTAGCAAAACGTGAAGGCAGTTGGAACCCGACTGATAAATCAGCCCTTATTATGTGTAAGTATGCTCTCTTTTAATAACTTTATTATAACATGAGAAATAATTTCTTAATGAAATAGTTCTTAATTGTCCAAATTATTACAAGATTGATAAAAAATATTTTTTCTAAAGTCCTGATATGTCAAGACTTTCGAGACTGTAAAATAGTTTGTGTAAGGATGAATAATTCCTTAAATTTATTTCTTAAAACATTAGAAAAAGGAGTTCCTTTCTCGTATGATTGGTTTGA